>JAABUS010003533.1_pt1 | contig 25120 bp, 36 predicted proteins | sample 5560161 | NCBI WGS metagenome assembly JAABUS01 (sample SAMN10711885, study PRJNA513376) | rock metagenome | isolation source: Antarctica rocks | place: Antarctica: Victoria Land, Trio Nunatak nord | collected 2016-01-04
CCTCCCCCAAGCTCTACGCTACCCAAAGTACTGCCAAGCAGTCCTCTTAGTTGTGCTTAAGCAAAAAAAACTATTGTTGGTCTGTCAGTACATGCCAAAATTCAAGGGTGGCAATACACAACATGCACACCATTGCTTACTTTGGAGATACAATATGCGTGGTTGGCTCATCAGACACCCAGATATTGAGATGGATGCCTGCCATGTGTTAGGCCTCCTTTTGCTGTCACAGCTTACAATACCACGTTTGTTGATGTCTTTGCTGATGTCACTACATCTTTACAAGCACTTCTGCCTGTCTGCTTGGCTTGTACTCTTGAGTATGCAGACATTCATTGCACCTCAGAAGCTTGCAGAACAGTTGAAGCATGTTTGTAGGTGAAGCACGTACCTAGCTCATCATGAGCTGGAAAGCGAACTTGTTATTATTATTGCAATTATTGTCATCATCATCATAATCATCATCATCATCATCATCATCATTGTTATTGTTATTATTACTATTACTACTATTATTATTATTATTATTGCAGGTGAAGCAGCTGGTAGAGGGAGCAGATGCAATTGGGGCTGTGCTGGTGAACCGCCACCAGGGCTTCCTGCCCAACAAGCGCCAGCTGCGTATGGGTGGCCTTGCAGCCCTGGAGATGGCGCAAACCCTACGTCAGCTGGTGGGTTTCCTTGCCTGCTGGGTTTCCTTGTGTGACCACTCCCCTGTCTTCTGTCACTCAGACACCCGGCCTATATGTACAGGGGTTATATACATCTATGTGCCTATACAGGACTACAGCTTGTAAAGAGAGGGGTTTCAATCTGTGAGTGCAAGGGCTTGTAGAGAGAGCTTCAACCTCTGAGTGCATGGGCTTGTAGAGAGAGGTTCAATCTGTGAGCGCATGGGCTTGTACATAGAGGGGGGTTCAAGCTGTGAGTGCATGGGCTTGTAGAGAGAGGTTCAGTCTGTGAGTGTATGGGCTTGTAGAGAGGAGGTTCAATCTGTGATAGCATGAGCTTGGAGAGAGGGCGTTCAATCTGTGAGTGCATGGGCTTGTGATGCAGGTGGTGGAGAGGCAGGCAGGCAGGAAGGTGATGGTGGACACAGCAGGGGCCAGCCTGGGTGGCTTTGATGCCCAGAAGGGGCAACATGAGTTCAGCTGGAGGGACGCCATGGACATCCCTGTCAGGTGGCGCCAGATCTCTGAACCCAATGATCAGGTCAGTCAGCACAACACCCATCACAACAATCATCACAGGATGCCACGCAGCAACATACATCTCCAACAAGAGAGAGACAAGACTTGTCCCGCATGTACCTAGGTCACCATGAGCTAAAAAGCGCAAACACTATCCTCGTCGTCATCATCATCATCATCATGACCAATACCAATGCCAGGCGGCCACAAAAGCAGCATCAGCGTGACAGAAGACAATGCCTTCATGTCTGATTGCATTGCAAAAGCATGATGAAGAGTTGTACATGTTGGGTTTTGCATAACTCTGAAGCACTGTGCGTCCTCATTGTCTTCAAACACCATATGCTGCATGTGTGTCACAGATGTCCGTGTGAAGCTGTCTTGTGGTGCATGCTAGGTCATCTGGGTGGATCTGCTGACGAAGGCAGAGTTTGAGGCAGGCTTTGGAAGCCACACACCCATGTTCAGTGGGCAGACCAAGTGTGTACGCTACTACATGAATTTTGGGCGTGCCCTACGGCTGATGAAGGAAGTCATTGCGCAAGAAGGTCACACCTTTGATGCCAACAACAAGCCAGGTATGCTGGCATTACAGCTCACTCATGTGCAATGGTCCTCTCATGTTGATCACTGGCACTTGACACCTTGCACATCCTGCACTTGCTTTTCAGCAGTTGCATGGCATCTAGACGCATGTTTTGACATAGTTAATCAAGAAATCCTTACTCTGCAAGATCCATCTACTGGCTTTAGCCAATTCACCTGACCTGCAAGACTTGCTGCGCCTCACTGATGACAATCCTCCCCTGTTCTGCTGTTGAAAATGTGAAATTTGTAAAGTTGTTTGATCAGCGCCTGGGTCCTCATGCCTTGGCCCAAAGCACATAGGGCTGGGCTTGCTCTCATTCCCTTTGTGCTGTGATGAACGCTCTAAGTTCTGGGCTGCCACCCCATGAGGGTCATGTGTTGTCAAACGCAAGGCGTAGACCTTATGTCTTCATCTTTACCTTTCTACCACTGGTCTACTAAGACCGGAGACACAGACTGCCTCGCAGCCACCAGCCCATCATGATCAGAGACGCAGAGTGCATCACAGCTACTAAGCTACCAAGAGTGGAAACAAACACAGTCAAAGTTGCACCAACCACAGTGCCTGTGCTCGTCTTGTGTCTGTCTCACACTGTGGCAGACTCCAGTCTCACAAGGAAACCCAAGCTCACCACACTCAGGTTCTTTGCCTGCCTGCAGTGGGGTTGGCGAGTGATGACAAGCAGGCCGAGGTGCAGGCAGCCAAGACGGCGGGAGACATGTGGAAGGCCATTGGCAAGGACAGCTGGGTTGTTGTTCCCATTGCTTCTACCTCACGCCCAGGTACGCACACACGCATGCACTCAATGCTTTACAAAGTCACATGATATTACATCAGTATGCATTGTGTGCAGTTTGTGTTCATGTTTACATTACCAGTACATACACTTTTACATATGTATGGCAGTGACATATGCTATTCGCAAGATTAACGTTTGCCTGAAACTTCTCTGCCTCCTTCTCTGTTGCCGGTACCAGCTGCTCTGTAGCTCTGCAATGGCATTGTTCCTTGACAACACAGAAGTCTAAATTTTGGAAAACACCTTTCAAAGCTTTACTATAGCAAGTGCCTGACATGTATGAACCAACAAATAATATGAGTCACGTTTGGCACCTGGCATGCAGGCCACACGATGGAGGGCACAAGGCTGACCATTGTGAAGGTGCCCAGCCAGCCTGATGCCTATGAGTTCAGCATACGCACTCCTGTCACCCCTCCCCGCTGGAAGGACTTTGACCAGGTACCTTAGTGCCTGCCAACCCACGTCCCTCATCACTTTCATGCTTGCCTCACCGCCCTTTCTTGATGCTCTGTTGCACTTGCCTCACTCTGCACTTTGCTGATGCACTCTGCTGTTGCTTGACCCCACTTCCTCATGTATATCATGCTTGGCTCAATGCCCTTTTCTGATGCTCCTGCGCTGTGTTGATACGCCTTATTCTTGCGTCATTGCATTGTCCTGGTCTGTTGTGCTCTTGCCTTGCTGCACTTTCCTGATGCGCTTTGCTTGCACCTCACCATTGCTTGATGACTGACCAGCATCAGGTCTAGACCTGCACATCAGGCATCTTGTCTGTCTGTACCCATGTGAGCCTCTGTGGACAACAAGCTCAATCATACACTGTCGCTGATTTCTGCCGACAGCACCATGTATATAGCACCATATATGTAGCACCATGTATGTAGCACAGACACTGTACAAGCTGCACTGCTGTTAGTCCCCTCACAGAACATACTGCAGCAGTGCCAGCATGCATTGCAGCGTTGCCAGGCATGTATCCACACACCCTGCCAGTGAAGTCTGTTGCAGTATGTTCCTCCTCTTGAATTCTGGAGCACTCGGTGCTGTGCAACCCCAAAGTATAGACATAGAACCTTATTACATGAGTCTGCGCTGCACAGGAGTTTCGTGCCCTGTGGGAGCTGCTGCTAGAGGCCCTGACCAACGGCAACAAGCCCCAGATAGCGCATGCAGCCCTGACATACGTGTACTACTGGTACAACTTCATGCCTCTGGCCCGGGGGACAGCTGTCACAGGCTACATCACACTTCTGGCCATATTCCTGGCGGCCGACATGCCCATCACCTCATACATCCCCAAGGTGACCTCTCTCTGATTTGTCTTGAGAAGTAACTTTGGGTTCTCTCCTGTCTAGCCAGTGTTGGTACAGGCATGGAATGATATAGCAGGAATGGCCGACATGCCCATCACCAAGGTGACCTCTCTGATTTCTCTGGGGAAGCAACTTGGGGCTCACACTACTCTAGCCAATACTTGCTCAGGCATGGAATCATCTCTGAAGCGCAAGTGCAGGAGTCGCAAAGTATCAAGTGCACTTTTTTGTTTTTGTTTCAGCATTGCTGAGTAAGGATAGTATGGTTGTCAAAGCAATGTCAGGCTCACCAATGGAACTTCACAGATGACACACTGGCAAGATAACTTCATTTGAGTAGGAGCATGCCTGACTTTGCTTGCAGTGTATATGGTGCACCATATCCTGTACCTGCAGCTGCTGCTGATTGTGTGTGCCATCTGACACAAGTCATGGCTTTTCTGATGATTGCTTCGCTTGTCCACTTGATCTGTTGTCTTGCCATGTGTGTGTGGTTGGTGTTGGCAGCAGGTGTACCTGTCTAGTCGTTCCCTCTTGACCCATGCACAGACTTATTGAGTCTGTCTGTCTGTTTGTGCAGGACTACCCCTCTTGACCCATGCACAGACTTATTGAGTCTGTCTGTCTGTTTGTGCAGGACTACCAAGTAGACTGGGAGGCCATTCTGGCTCGTAGCCCCACCCCCTTCATCCAGAGCGTCAGCCCCTGGCTGTACCCCCCGGCTGCTAAGGAGACCCCCCTTCACGGCCCTTCAGGCCAAGGCCTCCGTGCAGACTCAATCAGAGCAGATGTGGAGCTGCCGGGCGTGAGTGCACCTCCAGGGGGAACAAGCAGTGATGAAGAGGCTGACATCAGCATTCAGAATGGTGACGTGCAAGGTGTGCTCACCTCAAAACCAAGGTTGAGCATTGTGATGAAGGAACAAAAGTAAAACTAGGAGCTGGAGTTGCACCCGTGACTCTTGCTGCATGTTGCTGCCCTGTGGCTGTTATGCAGGTAACCTGCACTGCATGAATCAGCTGATGCAGCTGCCTCCAAACACCTTAAAAAAACCGTTATGGATTCACCTCTTTTTGTTCTAAATACCATATTACTTTGTGGGAAAAATCAGTTAAGATCCCTGTAGAAGGAAATTTTTCTGGAAGCTTGTTGAAAATTAACTGTTTACAAAACACTCAGCAGCTGCCTCATATGTCACAGCCTCAAGCCAGGCGTTGAGCCACTGCTGCTTGGTGGCGCGTTTGTGATGTTTTTCTGATGCTTTGACAGTTTCTTGGTTTGCTGCAGGTTCCCTGACTTCAGGCAGTCTGGGTGCCTTGTCTCTAAAAGTCTGGTGATGTTTTCTGATGTTTGACAGTTTCTTGGTATGCTGCAGGCTCCCTGACTTCAGGCAGTCTGTGCTCAGATGGTGTGGCTACTGCCCAGGCAGACACCAAGGCAGCCAAGGCAACCTCCAAATCGCTGAGAGCGGATGCTGATGACGGTCCACCCAGACTCCCTGATGTCGCCATACTGTTGAACACCATGAGGAAACGTCTGGAAGCTCTCAACGGTCCAGATCTGCCCAGGATCTGAAGTGTTTGCCAGTCTGGTGTCAGAGCAAAGCGCTCATATAGCACATTTCATAACCATCAGATAACTCTCACGCTGGCGTTCTGTTGGGCAGTAACAGCTGATACCTGAAGCCCAGCACAGCTTTTCACTGCAGGCTGTTGGCAACATGAGGACCGTCTTGAGTCAGCTCTCTTTGTCCTGTGTCTGGTTTCATTCTTATGTCCTTATATGGTGACACGTGCCAGCTTGATTGCTGTTGGCGTCAGGCATGGCACTGTGCGTTCAATTCTTTGTAGAGTGAGTCAACCTCAAAAGTTTAGCTTTGCCATACGCAGCTACCTTGTGTTGCTTTCATATGGACTCAAATTCCAATGCTCATAACTCTTATGCTTCAATGCATGCCTTCTCGATCGATGCAGCTGCTTTGTTTCAATCATTTCCACGTATTGTGTTCACGTGTGGTGAACTATTGCAACAGCATTCCTGTTACAGTAGTGGCTTGACTGCCCACTGTGCGTGCTGAAGTGACCATGTGCGCCCTTGACTGCAGCAATGCCACAATGTGTGTCTAGGAGGCAGGAAGCGGCAGACAACTATGGTGCACCGTTCGAGCTGCCGTGCATACTGGCTGGATTGTGTGTGTTGGCAACAATTTTCCCAGTTTGCCTAATAACTTGTAACTCTCATGGTAGCAAATCGGAAATCAAAAGTCAAAACAGGAAATTGCATGAAGCAAACTGCACTACAGCTGAGGCATCTGGCTGGAAACATGACTAAACTAGTGAGCACGCCCATGCGCTGCTGGCAGTAGCTGAAGCCAGCTGGCGAGGCCATGCACTTCGTCACAAGTTAATCATATGCAGGGACAGGCCCTAGGCATGTATGCTACAAGGTAAACAAAGCAAGATGAAGATTGCTCATGTCACAGGCCACCGTCACAACCCTCAGAGTCTTAGGTGTTGGACGTCTCGTAATGTTTCTGTTGAAGCCCAGACCACGGAACAGACCACCAGAGTGCCCACTGACACTCACACGCCGGAGGAAGGTCAGAATAGCGGCGAATGCGCTTCTACAAACTCCGCCTCCGCCTGTACCTCCGCCTCCGCCTCTACCTCCGCCTTTATCTCCGTCTCCCAACAGCCTTCTGCTGGTCCTCCTCAAAGCGTCCGCACTACTCTACTAGCGCCTCAGCACAAGGCAAAAGCATCTGGAGAGACAGAGGATCCTCCAGAGTCTGCAGCCATCAATAGTGGCCGCACACAGCTGTATCGCAACTGGTGGCAGTAGGACCCAAGCAATATTTGCTTGTTTGGTGCTCATCTCATTGGTGATGCTGAGGCGCCTTCGCAATACACTTCAATGGCGCTCACAGACCTAGCTTTCTGCAGGTTGGGCTTTATAAATTAGTCTGTTGTACAAGTGATTTTGACACCAATTTGGCTCACTTGCTATTGTTTGGCTGGCAGTACTTGGGGGCACAACAGAGTGCAGGAACACATAGACACAGAGAGAGCCCTACGTCTCATCCTACCTGTCAAGACTGATCCTGCCATGGTGCAGCAAGCAGTTGCCGGACTCAACTCTGGCAGCATAGATTTGCACATAGGCAATGTTGAGCCCATTCTTGTCTTGGCTAATGCCATAGGGGTAAGCCTTCTGTCTTCAATCTGCAATGCTGGCATGCATCTCTGCACTGTGCAAGGAGTGACTCTCCCTTTAGGGATCTAAACACATGTTGTTGATTTCAGATAGAGTGCCTGGAAGCAGCCTGTGTTACATTCCTTGGTGGTAAGGCTGCGCAAATGGACACAAAGGCTTTGTTGAGTCTGGCCAAGCTTGGCGATCACCTTGGTCTTGCATCACTGTGTGAGGCTGCTGCTGAAGTCATGGTACAAGTGCCATGGGAAGGTCAAGTTCATCAGCTGGCAACAGTCCTTCAGATGCCAGTGTACAGGTTGGATCTGGCCAAGAAGAACACGCTGCTGCACCATGCAAAGCGTGGTGCCTATACTGAGCTACAAGTACTTGAGGTTCTGGAGAGAGCTGAAGCTTCTGATGATGAGCTGATGACATGCATCAGCTTACAGACACTACAACTTGAGGAGATGCAGGTCTTGCTGCGGATTCTGAGTAACTCAGGTCACAAGCCTGGAGCTTTTCTGGCCAAAGCAGTGCAGCAGCATAGTCTGCCGGCATGCTTACAGCCAACTGGCAAAGCGGAAGCAAATGTACTAACTGTAGACCACATCATGCGTCCAGAGGTGCCCAACCGGCTGAAAACATATGATTTGGCAGACACCAACCTAAAGCTACGCATTAAACCCAACAACAGTAAGATAGGTCTCACTAACAAAGTGCGCAGCCCCCCATCAAGTGCGTGCCTCAATTCTGATGGTGTGTTGTGACAGATGCAACTTGCAGGCTCAAACAACAGTTGACGCAAGCACAATGCATGTGTGCAGGAGAAATTGGCGCATATCTTGGTTGTGATGGCGGTATAGCCAAACAGGTGCATGCATTCACCTTGTTTGAGGTGTGCACATGTGTCGTATGCAAGAAGATGCTACAAGGTAACAAATGAGGTTTTGAAGGATATTGTTGGATGTGGATATGGTTTCAGTGCTTGCTTCAGCAACATCATGGAAGGCCAACCAGCAACACATTTCCAGGGCCTTTTACTATTGGGGTGCATTGGGAGAAAATCCGCTAGTCTGCCGGCACAAGGTGCTACTGCTTGCAAGAGTCTGCACAGAAGCTGTGCAATTACTTAATTATGACATGGACTTAAGGTTTGCAGTCAATTGATACGTCATCCTGCAGGCTGGCTGAACCATTATCATCGCCTTTTCAAGAACCACAGACATTTGTACACTGATGCATCTGAGATCTGTGTTGCTGCAATTTAGCCTTTGGACATAGCTTGCCTTGCTGGCATTTTCCACTTTCTGCGTGTCTTGACGTACAATGGATGTACCATTTGTCTTAAATACCCATGAATCTAAGCAAGAAAATGTAAATTAGTGGTCACTGTTGTGGTCACTCTTGTGGTACCAGGGTTCCGTGGACGGAGGATCTTCCATACAAGCTGGTGACATCATCCTGAGCAGATAGGGATAATTGTGGTTGGTTGGTTGCTGTGTTACTCATACACGTGCAAATTGGCGCTACACTGGACAACGCTGGGCACTGTCGGCATTGTTAGGCATGCACAGGCAGGTAGGACTCTGCAATTTGTAAGCAAGTGACTCAGTTTTTGCACATGAACTGATGTCAGCCAGGCAGCACGAAGGAAAGCGCTCTACTGCAGCTCGTAGGACTACATGGCACTTTTTGAAATCTTTAGTCTCGACTTTGTGTGAACATGCATGTACGCATACGACTATCATGAATTTATGTGTTATTCTGGAGCTCTCCTTGGTTAAGTGTGTATGCAACCAGTTCCCCATATACCAGCTTTCTATCACGTCTATGCTGGAGTCTTGCAGGGGTTCAAGATCACTACAAAACAGCTGATATGCCAATGCATGCACTGTCAGACAGATACAGCGACAGGAGTGAGACAGTGCATGACCACACCATCATCACATGTGTTAGTCATGCCTGCAATAATGTAGTAGCAGCAGGCTGGTCCACGCATTGCACTGTGCCTGAGAACACTTCGACAGTGCGCCTGGCATATTCGGAAGCGGGCCAGCCGGTTGCGCACAGCCCGGACTAGATTAAATCAGCCTGAGGGTTTCGTTGCAAGGGCAGATTTGCAGTTGGCAACCTTCGCTTGTTTGAGCAGCGCAATCGTGTATCAATAGCCTGTACTTGGCACCGGCTTCAACAGAATGGGCATTCTTTCCAAACCTCTGTCCCGTGGAGCAGCGCTCTTCGGCGTCGTTGCCGTTGGCGTGGCGATCACTGGGTCTTTTCCTGAAAAGCAAGGCCTCCCAACTCAGTTGTCCCAGTTTGTGCACTTGCTATCTACGGCTTTTGTAGTGGGCATTGGCGATTGGACGACATTTGTCTTCGGGATAGTTGCCTTCAAGAATCTGCCAAGGCAGACTTTTGGACAGCTTCAGGCAAAGCTGTTCCCTAGGTACTTCCAGGTGTGCTTGTGCGTGCTTCAAGCCACCACTACATGCTGAGAATTTTAGCATCTCAGAAGCCATCCAGCCTTTTTCACAATGTGTGAATCAAGGCTTACTGGTCTCACAGGCTGCATGCCTACAGCAACAGCTATGGAAGGCCTGAATGTGGGTTTTGTTTCCAGGTTTTGACAGTTTCACTGGCATTAGCATTGTTTACATTAAGGAGCCAAAAGCAGTTCTCCAGTAAAGGCAATGCCCAGATGTGGGTGCTGACCACAGCATTGGTGCCCAATCTGCTCAATCAGATTATCATAGGTTTGCCCCTCTATGTTGCACTGCTCTTGGCCTACATACATGGCAACTCATCGCCTGTTCTGCATGATGCAAAGTCCATGTGCAAGAGACACTGTTGACTTCACAGCATGATTGTCATCAGGGCCACATCAATGCCACGATGTGCAATGTTCACTGTTACAGTGTACCACCTATGCAAGCAGGAGAACCTGTTGAACTACTGATCATGCAAGTAACACCAGCAACACCACACCACAAGCAATGACAACTGATGCTCTGTTGCAGAGCCAGCAACGACAGCTACCATGTACAAGAGGCACAAGTTGGAAAAGGCTGTGGACAGTGACAAAGCATCACAGGACGCTCTAAAAGCCCAGCCAGAGTACAAGAACGTCAGCAAGAAGTTTGGCATGCTGCATGGCTTGTCATCTTTGGCAAATCTGATCACAATTGGCGCTGCCCATGTGCACTTGTGGTACCTGGCAGGTGTATAGGCACACTCCATGTAACAAAACAGGTATACTGGCAGACTTGTCAGCCTGCGCCCTCCAGGCACCCTCAGGCGCACCAAGCAAGGCTCCAAGTGGTACAGCATTGTTGCCCTTGGCCCATGCTTGCATCAGTCCACAGTTGGTCCCTGCTGAGGTCTGGTAGACTGTTAGATGCGCAATTGAGGCTGAAGAACAAGTGCGTGTTTATGAGGATGCGCCTCACCAGATATTGTGACTTGTACATGCGTTTCGGAAGAGCATATGCTATGACAATGGTGCATGCAGGCTTGGTGTGACTGTGCCAGACATTAATGTTAATAGACATATGCGTGTCAACGAGCTTCTTGAAGAACTTTTTTTGAAGTGCTACATAGCATATAATGTATACAGGCCTGCTCTGCAGCTTTGCATTGAATCATTGCCCACATGAGCGCTAAGCATGAGTGCCTTTCCATCATAGTCAATCATACACACTTGGCATGCTGAAGTGTTGTAAACACGTATGGTCGTTCCTAGGTGCAGTAATATCATGCTGATCATTAGCTTTTTGCAAGCAGCCGGCTCTAGGCATTTTTACCTACGACCAGTGACATTCATAGTGCAGCAGAGTGTGCTCTAAGCACTGATGACTGCCTTTGACTGGTGCTGCACAAGCTCTTATTTGCTGTTATGTTAGATGCACACTCTCGTCTGCTACACATGGTCTAGTGCAGCACCATGAGCAGCTCATATGCAGCTGGACTCTTACATACCAGCTACATACACTTGTAGCAGGCCCAGACATAGTGACAGCTTCAAGTGCCACAGTGTGTGGTCAGATATTCCAGAAGACCAGATTCCTATGCTGCACCTGCCACAATTTGCTCCAAGCCTCTTCGTCATGCCTTCTTATGTGATGATCCCAGCCTGCAGAACAATATTTTAGTTATACCTTCTCTGGACAAAATTGCAGCTTACTTGCAAGATGTATCACAATGCCAACACACATTTGCGCCATGGCATGTAGGGTCCAGCCTGTCAATTCCTTTAACATCTTGTGGCAAGCTTGCACCATGGTCTCGAGGGGCGCAGGGCAAAAATGAAACAAAGGCACGTACCAGGGTAGTGCATTACGGCACAAAGCAGCAACACATGAGTGCTGACACCAACAGCACACTCACTTGTCATAGGGTGACACAGCAGCCCAGCTGCAGATGAGGCACTGTGATGGATCATGGCGCTGAGCTGGGCAATGCTCCCGCCCAAAATAGATGAATCTGAGGTGGTAGTTGTTCCACTTTTCCTCTGGCAGCAACACCTGGACAAGAAAGCATGTCACGAGATCTGCCTTTTATTCATGTGACTTTGATGTGTATCAAGAAAGCAAGCCAAGAGGCATGGACAAGCAGACCGTCTGGTGGCAAGTGCTCAGCAGCTTATGACAGACAATGAAAGGCTGAAGCAACATGGATGTGGGCTGCCATGAATGACGTATAAGCTGCTGGTATGTCCAGCTGCTCTAATGATGTGCCCGCCAGCACACAGATCAAGCAAATATTTCAATAAAAGTCTGTGATGTAGTGAGAACCCAAGTTTAGAAGCACTTGAGACTAGTATCATGCATGACTAGTTTAAACAAGTCTTTTGGCAGCCCAACCAAGATAGACAACGTAAGGGCTGTCACTACAAGACTGAAAGCTTACCTTTAGGTCTGCCTCTGTTTGTTCAACTGTCTTGCCTTTGGTCAAGCCCCAGCGCTGAGCTAACCGGTGGATGTGTGTGTCAACAGGAAATGTAGGGGTCCTGTATTTGGCCACAAACCATTAGCACACTGGGACGTCATCAGCTGCTGGGTAGGACACAAGAACAGGAAAGGAAAAAGGAAAGAAATGAGAAAAGACTACGCCTTTTGGCATTGATGAAAGAAAAGCTCGAGGAGGAGATATGTTGGGCTTCCCTGTAGGAGACAAGACAGGAAGACAGCAGCTTGGTACAATCTACATACACAATGCTGCGCAGTGCATTTGAGATTACATGGGCGCGCTACACACCTTGCTGAGCGACCAATTGCCCGCTGGCACCATCAAAATACACACACAGCACTTTCCCAACACAAAGGCAAGTCGTGTGAATACACAGCAGCACTGCACAACACTCCCCAGTGAGACACCTCACTCTCAAGGGGAGTGTCGTGCAGGCTGTGCACATGTGGTCCCTAGGCAATGCCTGGGTAGCCCAGTATAATACTTGGGCTTCTCAAAAACTGACGCCGAAAGGCGTAGTCTTTTCTTTTCTTTTCCCTAGGCAATGCAGGGGCGTACCCAAAGGCAGTGCAAATGACAACGCTGGCTGTTTTGTGACCAACGCCTGGCAGCTGCTCAAGAGCCTCAAAGGTCTGGGGCACCACGCCATCATGAACTTCCATGAGCATCTGCATGTGGCAGTCACAAATGATAATAAGTGATAGTGATGATAAATTCGCTTTCCAGCTCATGATGAGCTAGGTGCTTGTGGGACAAATCTTGTCTGTCTGAAGCAGTCTGTCTTGCGCATCTCTATATTATATTATGAAGGTATGAAGGTATTACCAATTGGACAGTCACGCATACAGTTAGACTACCAGTGACAGATTGGCCAGGAATACACAGGTCTCCTCAATCCTAAACATATAGATTATGCCACAAAACAACACTGCTCCTGCAATGGAATTCTCGACTCAGAACTGCCTGGAGGCAGTAAAACAGTGCTTCCATATTGTGTAGATGCAAGAGGTTGGTTAGCTACATGCTGAACACTGAGCAAAGCTGTTGGATTTGTTTTGGGATCCGTCTCTAGGAGAGCGAAAACACATTTTGCAGACAAGCCCCGAAACAGAATAGCTGGTGTGTCTGTTGAACAGCAAATTGCTCATAACAGGCAACTTGGCAAATATGTCTTCTGAACAAAGCTCAACGGCAGCAAATTTAGGGCTGTGATTGCCTATTAATCCCATGATGAATGGCTGAGTCTGTCATGCTACCATTCAGCCTGATCACTGCGCTGACAGCACTGGCCAGTTGGCTCACCAGTTGCAGGTGTTTGTGTATACTTCTGGCTGTCAGCACATCACTGCAGAAACACACATTGGACATGGCACAGCCACAACAGCATACCTTGCTCATGTTGCAGATATTCTTAGCCTTTGTAGGCGCCAGGCCGACCTGCCTTATCAGCTCCTGCACTTCAGCAATCTGCGCAACACTCATCTGAGTCAGTACTACAGCCTACTACAGGCTTGTATGTGAGCAGAGGTGCAGTTCAGCAATACAGGCCTTCATGTCAGGTACTTTTGCATGCGCTTGATGTTGGGCACCTTCTGTGCTTTGCAAATGCAGTCTGTGCATAGTGTGTGGACCACATGAACTTAGAACACCTGCCTTCAGCTGATACCTCCATGTTGGCCATTCTGGCAGCATCTGGCGCCAATTCAAACAGTGCTGGAGTGACCTCGTTGACTTTCTTGTCTGTTGTCTGCATGTCATATGATCAGCTGCAGTTGCCAAGGTGTCACGAAGTGTCTTGAGTCACGAAAGGAGCAGTCACAAACTGAGCAAGATGATATTGGTATTGACACACAAGATGCAGACAGAACATGCTGCAGGCTGCTAGTGCCAGGCAAAGACAACTATGTCTGTTTTGCCAGGTACCTGAGCGGACAGAATGACGGCCACTAGAAGCTGAAATGGTGTTTGATATATGAGAGGGCATGGAGGGTCCTTATATAGCTGATTAAGCTGATCATAAAGCCGTTCAGCCTTGACTTTCAGAGGAAGCAGATCTTCCTCTGTCCACAGCGTGGTCAGCAAGGCCTTTCTGACTTTGGCTTTTTTCATGGCTGCTGGTCTTGCTGCAACATCTGGCCCGCTGGTAATCTTTGCTGCCTCATTCACAGGCTCGTCTGCTGAAGCACCAGACCTTAGTCGCTTTCTTCCGGCTGGTCTGCTTTTGGGTTTGAGGTTTTCAGCTTGCTTCTTTTTATCGGTCAATGAGACTGGGTCTTGCTGGGCGTCTGCTGTGATATTTGCGTGACTTGCACGTTCGGGAAGCGACTCAGCCGAGACAGTGCTACTGCGGAGAGTTGGCATCTGCCTCGCTCTAACGTATTGTCCGTCCCGTCTGCTGAGACAGCAGTGCCAAGCGATGGCCCGCCTTGCAGATTCTCGTGTAGCTAAAGATGCATAGCGGCAGAGCTCGGCACAGGCCGAGAGCATTAAGCTGGTCATAAGCTTGCGCTGTGGCATCACATCACGACCATCACTAATTTTGAGGAATTCCCACGAAAGTCAAACAAATTTTGCCTTGACTTCTGTTTACGCAACTTTCGCTGCTTTGATCGGGGCCTTGACCAGAACTACCGGCATCGCTGGCTGCTCAATGCACTGAGTGATCGCTTGGTGGGCAGCGTGCTGCTAAGCTACGTACTTGCGCACTGCCCGCTGTGATTCGTGACTCGTCTCACAGCACAGCAGACTCGAAGATCTCTTCTGTAGCTATGCCCTTGTCTTCTCCCGGTACGAGGTCCATGTTGAGCCTTTCAGTGCCACTGTCGTGCGTAGCGAAGTTGTGATCACGTACGAATTGTACTGTCCGTACAGGTGTGAGTGGCCCGTACCACTATTCAGAACGAGATGCCAGATGTGGTGTGGATGACGAGGAACGAGTTTGGCCCTTGGATAGCTTGGATTTGCTAGATAAGCTCGGTACTCCGGTCTGGCTGGCCATTGCTTGCTCATATAGTGCTTCCACCAGGTATGCAAAACAGCTTTGCTAGTTTCATTCCTTCGGTCTGGTTTTCCTATTCAAAATGCACCTATGCAACACACTTACTCTGATATGCAGTCCGGGAGGTTTTCAGAATACTGTGCGACCAATATACCAAAATGCAGCCTGCAAACGCAGTCTTGGATCTTTTCGGTCTCCAGGAGATATCAAGCTGCGCTTGAATAGTCAAACGCTGCCAGAAAAGCAAAATCGCAGAGACCTCTATAAGCAGCTGTCGCCGGTGAGCCATACTCTGCTGGGCCTCTGAGATATATGCATAATGCCAAGCCCAATTCAAATTCAAATACTACCTTGGCCAGCAGCAAAAGCTGACAATGCACCCTCAAGCTACTAGCTGTTTTGTATTTGGTCTGCATGACATCTGCAGGCATGATCTTCAAGACAGCTCAACAAGCTTATTGCTAGCTGCAACCACTGGCAACCATGTGACACATAGCCGCAAGTACTTTCCAAGCCCATCGTTCATGTACAAGTCTGCTTGCTTCTACTCAATTTCAGCCATCCTGCTACAGGGTACAGTCCACAGGTCTTGCGTCCAGGCACAGAGCCTGCTGTCTCCAGTCTTTGACGGCCTCCCAGAGGATCAGAGGCATCTGACTTTGCTGCAGCAGGTGAGATACAGCACTTGATGATAATGATTATGGCGCTGAAATAACAATAAGTAAAACGCCTGACAGCCTATGATGAGCTAGGTACGTGCAGATCAAGTCTTGTCTCTTGCCTACTATATAACTCATTCATTCTCACACTGCGGGTGCAGCCGCTTGCGGCAACTACAAGTAGCAGCAGCTGCAGCTGCTATCAAGCCTATGCAGGCATACATCTTCAACCTGTGTTGCGTTCAACCACTTTTGTGACCCTCAAGTGTTAAGCCCTGCGTTGCTACAGTGGATCACTGCTAGCTCATGTTCACAGCAAATTCTGTTGTCTGTCATAGACCATGGCTCCAGGTGGCAATTTCTAGTAGCATGCAACGCTGGACACGTGTGGGTGAATGGCACACCTGACAGGGTGATGATGAAAGTTGCTGCTGGACAGGCTAGCCAAACATATCATTGTGCTTCCCTTCAATCAACTGACAGCGCCTTCGCTTCTGCAGCAATATGTCGTTTCTGCTTGTGAATCAAAGGCGTCTTTGTGCTTGTTCTATCTGGCTCTGAGGCTTTGACTTGGTCTGAACAGTTATGACTGGGGCTGTAAACTTGTCCGAGTCTGCACACTTGACTGATGCACAGTCTGACTGCGTCCAAGCACTCAACTGGGTCTGAACACTTTGACTGGGTCTGAAACTTTGATTGTGTATGGGCACTTTACCCGGGTCCGAATACTTTGACTGGGTCTGAACACTTTGACTGGCTCTGAATCCTTGACTGGGTCTGAACATTTGACTGGGTCTGGACAGTTTGACTGGATCTGAAAAAGCTTGACTGGCTCTGAAAATCCTTGACTGGGTCTGAAACGTTGACTGGGTCTAAATACTTTGGCTGGGTCTGAAGAAAAAACTGGATTTGGAAACTTTAAGTGGGTCTGAACTCTTTGAATGGCTCTGAAAGCTCAACTGGATCTGCACACTTTGACTGCGTCCAAGCATTTGACTGGATCTGAGAACTTGACTGAATCTGCACACTTTGACCGGGTCTGACACCTTGACTGGCTCTGCACACCTTGACTGGCTTTGAACTCTTTGACTGGCTCTGAAATCTTGACTAGGTCTGCACACCTTGACCGGCTTTGAACCCTTACCAGGGTTTGCACACCTTGACTGCATCCAAGTACTTGACTGAATCTGAACTTTTTGACTGGCTTTGAAACCTTAACAGGGTCTGCACACCTTGACTGGCTACACACCTTACCAGGGTTTGCACACCTTGACTGTGTCCAAGCACTTGACTGAATCTGGTTGCAGGTCCTGAAGGTGGAAACCTCACCTGGGCTGGTGGAGACATGTCAGCTGAACCAGGTAGAGCAGGTGGCCTCAGAGGAGTCTGCTCGCCTGGCTGCCATGCACCATGTGGGTCCAATCCATACCTTCATGTTCTCCCATACTGGGCGCCTGCTCATGGCAAACAAGAGGGGCAGAGAGCGCTACGTGCACCTCAGTAAGCTCCTGTTCATGGACATCTGTCTCTGTTGTAATGCACGCATCTTGCAATGTTTCACTGCAATGAAAGTCTAGTCTGCATCAATCAGAGTATGGTTGGTGTGCTGGGCACTTGGACAGAGAGTTGACATCGTGCCAACATGCTGCTTGTGGTGAATGGGCTGCAACATATATCTGGCAGGGTTATGCTTGAGCAAGCATGATGCATACCAAGCATGTCCTGTGTTAAATAGGAAAGTGGTGGCAGCCGCCTTATGCGTATGGCTCATAAATGCAAATACAGCATCTCCTTCACCATAATCGTTAATGCTGGTTGCAAATTCTGCATATTTCCATTGGACATGGTACCTTGTCAGCTGCTATACTTACTGTCACATCGATAGCCTTTCAGGACAGATGGTAGCTTGAACCCCCTGACATGCATGATATGTGCTGACTTTTCAGTCATTGCTGACTCATGTAACAAGTCCCAAGGACAGTAAATGTGATCAAGCGATTGGTTGATTGCAGATAATGGGGCCGACATCTGCCTGCTGGATCTGTTCCAGCAAGGTGTCTACACAGGTGCGTCTATTCCAGGCCATCAACCAGCTTCTGCTGTACACTCACTGCAACCAACCTACCTGATGCGTCTTTGACCAAGACAATAGACTGAGCTTTGATTTCTTGTATAAGCTTAATTGTGCAACCCAACTGAAGCAGAGGCAAAAGCCATGTCCAATGTATATGCTAGTCAGCTGATCTGTGTCCAACCCCTGTTACCTCAACGTAATGTCCAGCTGGGTATATCGTGTGCATACAAGCTGAGGTGCTCACTCGTGGGCTGCATGTCCATTCTGACCCCGATTGCTTTTTGCTTAACAAGGCCGCTGGCCAGCTCAACGTTGCTGGTGCTTTGAAATGCAACAGCAAGAAGGCACACACACCCAGCATCACCTTGAGTTTGATGCTGTTTTTGCTCCACACAGTCCAGTGGTAGTATCTGCACCCAGGCCAGCAAGTCTACCTGCCAACTAAACACTGCCATGCATGCAGCAGGCCTCTGACCTGCTTCTTGATGTCAACTGCTGCTGTGATTGTACCCACAGCCATGCAGACGACGCCCGAAGCAGCCTTCGAGCAGGCCATGCACCACATCTTTGTGCAGAAGGAGGAAGTGCACCGCTTTGCCATGCCCAATACCAGCCGCAAGCACCCCCACAAGGCCAGGTGGACCCTCTTCGAGATGTGGCCCATCAACGTGAGCCTATCACAAAGCAACCCTGCAACCTGATGTCCTAATCACCTGCCCACAGCAAGCCTGCCAATGCACATCCCAAAGCCTGGCACTGCACCTCCCAAAGCCTGGCACCGCACCCCCCAAAGCCTGGCACTGCACCCCCCTCCCCAAAGCCTTGACGCACCGATCTCTTCATGCAATGAACTGCATGAAAGATGGGATTTTCCCTGTGGCCTCAGATGCAAAGTGGGCTGCATGCTGTGTTGCTTGGGTTTGCTGCCTGTGGCATTCACCAGTGGCGTAAACAAATTCAGCAGTCCAGGTCCAATGTCAGTAGCCAATGAGGGTTGTGAATGTTGTCTCATTGTGGGCTGCATTGCTGTAAAGCACTGATCAGGGCCATGACCTTGGGCCCACATGACACGTCATTACATGCTTACTGACTTCAAGAATGCACTCACTCATTCATGCATCTAATCCTTCACTTGTATATCAATTCATGTAGTTTCCACATGAAGACATGCCTTCCTCTGGGGTCAGGTACATAACAACTCTGAGTTGCTCCCTGTCCTGTTCCTGAGATGCTTGGCTTGAGTGCAGGACCCAGTGACAGGACAGCCTGCTATGCTCACCAAGCTGTACAACGTGACGCAGCAGAAGCAGATGGAAGCTGAGCTGCAGACTCAGAAGGAGGCTCTTGCTAGGTCTGCCTCAACATCCTCACTGCACTGCTTTTCAAGCTACTTGGGCAGTTGCAGCTGTCAAGCCAGTACTCAATTGCTGCAGTCCTTGTCAAGCTATGTGGGCAGTACTCACTTGTTGCAGTCCTTGTCAAATCATTTGGGCAGTCACAGCTATCAAACCAGTTCTCACTTACTGCAGTGCTTGTCAACACACATGGGCAGTTGCAGCATCCATGCTGCAGCATGCATGAGCATGACTAAAGCTGTGCATCTTGTTTCTCAGCACAGAGTTCATGCTAGCAAGGCTGATTTGCACATGCCCCACGGCGCAAGTACATGTACACACCACAAGGCAAAGAACCGAACATGTGCAAGGTCTGCACCAAACCGCACACATGGCCCATATCAACAAGGTGTCGTCAACTCCTGCAAGAGCATCTCAGTAGCAACAAAATGTGCAACATGCTTGTGTGTAAAGCATGCATACCTATTGCAGGCAGCTGCAACAACTGGAGGAGCAGAAGCAGCAGCTGGAGCATTACAATGCTACCATCCAGGAGGAGAAGGACAGCCTGCTGCAGCAGAACACATCCCTCACAGAGCGTCTGGAGGCCGTGGTGACTGAGAAGCGGCCCAGTCATCAGTTTGACGGGCAGACACCCATAGACAAGACTCTGGACCTGTTGCAGAGTCTTATCATGGTAGGCAGTTGATTGACAGCTCTTGCTGTGCAGTCAACCTTATACACGAGATTCCACCTCACACATCTGCTGCATGCGTGTAGTTGTGCGTGTTTGCATGCACATGCGCGCGCGCGGCATGTACCAAAGTTGCGGCTGCTCTGGGCACTCAGCTATAGCAGCAGAGTTAGAATGGCATCCTGGACTTGTTGGTTGTAACGCAATGTCACTGGGCTTTCTGTGAAAGAGTGAATGAGGAGACAGCAGCAGCACTGCATACATCAATACGGGCAATATACACTGCAAGCATGCCATCGGCTGCTCAGCAAAGGCTTGTGCTCACCTTAGCGTCTTTGTCACTTTTGCGCCCATGATTACAGCCAAGGGCTGACAGCATCCACTCCATGACTTGACATCTATGCATCATCATGGGGAAGCACTCCTGCTCATGAACAAGCACAGTGGCGCTGCTGTCGCTGCTGAGCCAAGCTATCGCCCAAAACTCAACATCAGCCTGTATCCAACCCACTGCTGCTGAATAGCAAGGCTGACTGTGCTCAAGCCTGTTTGCAGGGAAGAACTGCACTGTTGCTGAACAGCAAGACTGATGATGTGTTCAAGCCTGCTTGCAGGGAAGAATCCCCATTGTTGCTGAACAGCAGGACTGACAATGTTCACGCCTGCTTGCAGGGTAGAACTCCAGAGAATGAGAAGACAGGGCTGAACAGCAAGGCTGACAATGCTCATGCATGTTTGCAGGGAAGAACTCCAGAGAGTGAGGAGACAGTGCTGAACAGCAGGACCGACAATGTTCAAGCCTGTTTGCAGGGAAGGGCTGCTGTTGCTGCTGAGCCAAGCTACTGCCCAAAATCCAACAGCTTATCAGCCTGTATCCAACCTACTGTTGCTGAACGGCAAGGCTGACAGTGTTCAAGCCTGTTTGCAGGGTAGAACTCCAGAGAACGAGGAGACAGTGGCGCTGTTCCACCTACTGAGCCAAGCCAATGTGGACTTGCGTCAGCCAGTCAGCCTGGAGCAGCAGCTGATGGAGGACAATGACATGGATGCTGATGTTGGCCTTGCCATGGTGCAACTGCTGAAGGTGCGTACCTTTGTTTGTGACTTGGTTTTGATAGCCCTGTTGTGCAAGGCATACCCCGATGGTTGCCAGCTTAGATTACAAATCCTGCTGAGGCTAAGGTCCTACCCCATGAGGGGGCATCAGCTCTTGTGAAGGTGCATACTTTCCATCAGTCTCTAATGGGCCACTGAGGTCTGTGATTACATGTTAGTGCATCTCAGATGGAATTTATCATGTAAGGTGTGTGGTTGTAATTCGCCTTGTTCTTGTGGATATTGTTGTGTCAAACGGCTGTGTCTTGTCACTGTCGTCATCATGACTACAATTGCAATCATTGTGTTTATTGTGTATACATCACTGCGGTTGACTCATTGCCCTGGGATGGATTTACCTGTCTGTTCATCACACTGGTGGTTGTGAGGCCTGCCCAAAAATACATCATGCAGGCTATGTGCAGACTGACCTGCCTGCTGCACGAAGTGGGCATGTCACCTGCCACAGCAACCAGTGTGCTTGCTTGACAGTACTGATGTGCAATGTTCAAAAGCAACTGCTATGCCCCGCCCCCTTTCCCCTCCCCCTTGCCCTCATATCCCTGCCTGAGGTCATTGGAATGCATATGCTGTGCAGCTGCTAGTACCATGCCCTCGTAGGGCTGAAAGTCAGATGGCTTGCAGCCCAGCTGGCCTGCATGTTTCCATTTTGCTCACAGACCAGGCTCAATGGCATGATCACCAGCTGGTGCACAGCACATGTACCATCACTAATTCCCCCAATGGAACAACCTGGTAACATGGGTTCAAATCCCTTTGTCTCTGTTGTCCCATGAAACACTGATAGAATAACAACCAACATGACGAATACACGGGAGTTTCTATCAAAAGTCACAGCAAATAATTGCCCAAAACCACACTTTCTACACAACTTTCCGCAGACCCTCTGTGTTGAGAGGAGGCAAAATTTGTGCAGGGCAACACTTCTAGGTCGCCGCCCCCTCCCACCACCAGCAGCAGCAGTGGGGGCATTGAGCTGCCCAGAAGCCCCTCAGCCCTGCAGGAGATGTACAGTCGCTCCAGGGCCAGACGCAGCAGCATGGTTAGCACCAGCTCCATCAACAGTGAGGCTTCACTGGACGTGGAGCTGGAGTTTGGCATGACGGCTTGCATCACCCTCCAGGTTGAGCGAATGCTGCAGGTCAGTTACCTCCTGCCTCTGACTGTAATGAGTTGTGTCAGCCTCCAGAGAGTCAGCTTTTCTTTGGAGGGCGGGCACATAGCTGTCCCTCAAAGACTGTAGCCTGCAGATTGACCCAAATTAAAACCTCCCTTGTTTTCTTTCTCTTCTCTCTCTCTTCTTGCTCCGGGCTGCCGCCTTAGGAGGCTCCCGTTATGGTTGCTGAAAAGCGTAAACTTTTCTTCTCTTCTCTCTCTCTCTTCTCCTCCTTGCGTGACTGCTGCTTTGCTTCGGCCCGCTGATTACAACTGTATCAAATGACTGCAGTTCTATAACTTGCTTGCCAAACATGCATATCAGCAAGCTGGACACATCTGCCAGGCTGTGTCGCTGCTGCCTGCATCACACTTTGGGTAGAGTGCATGTTTGCGAACCAGGTCCTGCAACCAGTCAGCTCCATAGCAACTCTGCACAAAACATACACACAGCAGCTTCCCAAGATCCCATTGGGTCCCATCTACTCAGGCAAGACAAGATGGATCATGCCTTAGCTGAAGCGCATATTGCAAGACAGCATGAAACTGTCTTCGAAGGCTGATGTGACACAGCTGCTAACAGCCATCTTTGAGCTGCATGTGGTGTGTGACACTCACAGGCTAGCTTGGTCTGACTGGAAGAAATTCGCCATTAGATTCCTTTTGATGCCCTTTGACTGATGCCCTTGAATCAAATCAACTTGGGCGTGCCACTCTGCACTGTAACACGGTTGCTGAATTTCAGTCTCTGTAGAGAACACCTGCTGGAGGATCAGCTTGCTCTGCAGCCACTATACCATAACCCTAAGAGTAGCCATCATGCCCCTTTGGCGGCCGGGGTGCATGAACCCCTTTGAAGACCCATTCAGTCATTTCAGAGCCCCTGAAGCATAGGACAGGATTCAATCTGTACACTACAGACAGGGAAAACCAGGAGTCAATCTGTACACTACAAACAGGGGGGGGGGATGAAACTCAACAGCTGCAGGTGGTCAGTTGGTCTGATGTTGCAGCTGCACATCACAGATGCATCAGACACTGCATCAGACACTGCATCCGACACTGCATCAGACGTTTGCTTCATGTTTGCAGGACGCAGAGAGGAACTGGCAGTTCAACATGTTCAAGTTTGCTGAGGAGACAAACGGCAACCAGCTGTCTGTGCTGACCTTCCACTACATCAAGACTAGCGGCCTCTGCTCTCGCTTCGCCCTGAATGAAGCCAAGCTGTCTCGCTTCCTGTGCCGCATTGAGAGGGGCTACCTCAACAACCCCTACCACAGCAGGTGACCACCAACATTGACTTGGGCAGCCCGGTATAATTCTTGGCTTCTCATTGTATTGACATTGGTCTCAAAATGTGCAACAATAGTTTTTACAGGAAAACATACCAAAAGATCCAGTTTTTGTTGGGTATTTATGTGTCACAACACAGTTTTACAAGAAAAGAACAGAAAAGACTACGCCTGTCAGCAGACGTGTCTATCGAACAGGCAATTCTGCTGGTGTGGAGTTTGGCTTGTGCAGCCATGATGAAGTTATGGCTCATGGTGACAGACCTATGCTCAGGGTCTGCATTGTAATACGCTGCTCAGCAAAACCAGAAAGGGGAAACTGGGCAAGATTTTTTTGCTTAGGCCATAAGATGCTTCCACATTGCTGCGTGCAGAAGCTTGCAAAAACACACACACACACACACACACACACACACACACACACTTGGTTTGCGTCAGCAGAATCTGTGTCATAATGCACCGCATGTGCAACACTCACATGTGGTTCTGTTTGCTGCAGCCTTCATGTGGCAAGCGTGGTCCAGATGATGCACATGATCATGCACCATGGGGGTTTACTACGCCGCAGAGTCTTCGATGAGCTCATGATGCTGGCCTGCTACATCGCAGCAGCCATTCATGACTACGAGCATGGTGGAGTCAACAACGACTTCCTGATCCAAACCAGGGACAGACTGGCTGTCACCTACAATGACATCTCCCCCCTAGAGAATCACCACTTGGCTGCTGCTGCTAGGCTGATGTCAGAGCCAAAGTACCGCTTCACAGATGTGAGTTGGGCACGTATCATCATCATCATCATCGTCGTCGTCGTCGTCATCGTCGTCGTCGTCATCATCATCATCATCATCATTGCATGCTGAAACAGCCATGAGCATGTGTGTCCAGCATAGGCATGCTTATGTGCCTTTGGATCTCTTCCGGTGATAATATGTCTTGGAATCTTGCTCATTTGTACAGAATGCATGTGTGCCCTATCACCACAAGTGATAGGCTGTGGTGAACTGCAGCCTTTAGCGTTACAGCCTGTCCAAATGGAAATTCAGCCTGTACAGACTCAAGCAGGTCCTGTGGTCTGAGTGGTGACAGAGGGGAGCTGTATGTCCCTCTTGACTGCAGGCTGTTACTGTATACCACATGACATCCATGAACTCATCACAGTGGCTGCTGAACAGGCAATCATCAGGCTATTCTCTAGAGTGTGGGTGGCATGCAGGGTTTAACACGTGCAGACCATCGCACACTGCGGACTGCAGTCATTGAGCAGGTGCTGGGGACTGACATGAAGAAGCACTTCAACATCCTGTCTAGGTTCCAGGTCAGTCCTCACACTGTGTCAGACCACCACGCATTCTGGTCTGTGTATCAGCCTGGCACTGATCAGCAACAGCATCAGAATCAGCAGCTTGGCCTTTACCATACGCTGGAATCAATAAGAGGTTCTTTGCATGCTTGAGAGTACAGGCTTTTTTTATTGAGGGGTGGCACCTGCTGCAGAATCTGTATCAGAGGTCGACCACCACCACCAGTCGTAGCGGCTCACGAGAGCTTAAGGAGGTGAACTTCATGTTGCTTTTAACGCGCTATGACGCAGCGTTTGTTTCTTCTAGTGCAGCAGCCGTTGTTCCAGAATTGAAGCCGCCGTTCTCGCTTTTCTTTCTCTTTCATCTTCACGCACATTTTCTTTCTCCGCTGAGTTATTGTCACGCGTCACGATGTTTCAGACTGTTCCGCTTGTGCTGCA
>JAABUS010003534.1_pt1 | contig 25119 bp, 33 predicted proteins | sample 5560161 | NCBI WGS metagenome assembly JAABUS01 (sample SAMN10711885, study PRJNA513376) | rock metagenome | isolation source: Antarctica rocks | place: Antarctica: Victoria Land, Trio Nunatak nord | collected 2016-01-04
CGCTTCCACCTCGCCTCCCATTCCAGTCCCGGTTTCGGATCCAGCCACGCACAAACCTCCGACCATAGTCCACCGCGCTTCTTGCGGCCTTTCGCAAGAATTTCGAGCGCGCGGACAGCTTTGGGGTTTTGAAAGAAATGCGAGAGGATGCAGGCTATGCAGCTGATGTCGATGGTGGGGCAGATTTTGCAATCTTTTGTGCACCCACCTTCTTCCTTCGCTGGCAGCTTTCCTGTAGCGGGGTCAGCGAAGGGGAAGAGATGGCGGTAGGGTTCTAGGCGCTTCAAATGCTTTTTGGTCGGTTTGCTCAGCAGTTCCCTAGGCGCATTTCTTAGTTTTCCCGTTTGCGGTCCTATCTCCTCACGTACTACGGTCGTCAACTCCTCTATCCAGCGTACTTCGAGCCATGTGTGTACGTGGCAGAGATCTCGAGGAGCGTTTGAGTACATGTGCCTTGTCAGTGGTGGGCCGAGGGCTGCGATTTTTGTTGTTAAGAGGAGATTGTCGGAGGGGAGGGAGAGGTAGTAGGTAAGCCAGTCGATTTGGTGCGGTTGGAGTGTGCCATGGGTAGGTGGGAGTCGGCCGTAGAGGAGCTTTTGTTTTCGAAGGTGGAGTTTGGTATAGTTGTAAGTGGGGGCGGAGGGGAAGATACCGGAATGGGGCTTCTGTGATATGAATCCTTCTTTTGGCCTGAGGAAGGCGAGTTTGTGGAGAGACTTTGGGAGTGACATGCTGGTTGTTGTTTGGTGAGTCGTTTGTTCTCTGTCACTGTTCTGGCTGGTTGGGAGGATTTTGGATCCTAGCTGGTGCTCTGGCTTATGCTTATAGTTGATGAAAGGTGGTAGGAGGAAGGACATGAGCAAGTTGAATACGGCGACGTCTCTTTATCGGACTGTGACAATGCGGCTTTGATGTTGACATTGTGTCTTTGTGAAATCCCCAGCTCCACCAATGCCATTATACAGATTCATTGTTTACCAACGAAACACGACTCATCTCATGGAAAAATGTTGACAAAAGCAATGTCTTACTTCCAACATATAATCTCCAACCCTTCGTCTTTGTATTCAGCAGGCATACTATCCAACCCGCCACTTACCATCACTCTACACGAAATCTCCCACACGAATCGCACCATGTCCCTAGACATCGACTACCAAAATTTCGGCTACTCCATCATCCAATACCACTCCAACGTAAAGCTCGGTCTGGTGCCGGAGCGTTCGTATTCCTCTTGGGGCCCTGAATGCGACGAAGAGCGCTGGTATCGCGAGCGAGGGGAGAAGATGCAGGTGAGGTTGGAATTTAGGAAGATCAATTGGAACTTACATGGGGATGCGAGGCGGAAGGCTAGGCGTAGGGGTAGGCTTGGTGAGAGGAGGATTAAGGGGGTGGAGGAGCTGTGTCAGGGGCCAATATTGAAGACTGTGCAGCATGGTGATGTGGCCAAAGTTCGTGCGAAGAAGAAGGCTGCGAATGGAAAGTTCGGTAGTGGGACAGGGAAGAGGAGGAGGAGAAAATTGTCGGAGGGAAGCAGAGCGTGGAGATGAAGGGAAAGTGCGAAGGAAATCCTGAGAGTATTTCCTTGTCCCTCGTTTCTTGCTTTCGCTGGTCGAATATCATATCAGATTTGACCTCCACACACCTGCCAAAACATCGTTTTGTCACCATAATTGTTTCATTGGCCCCGTCGAACACCTTTTTTACTTGCACGAGCAAAGATCTATTTATCTTATACGCAGCTGTAGATGTCGCACCGCTTACATGTCAGTCTTCATGTTTCATGCCGGCGTTGTGACTCAAGACCGATTCGATAAAGACTTGTTCCCTTTCTCGAATGGCAGCACTAAGAGAGAAAACAAGGAAAGCCATACCTCACACAACTACTTTGTCTCACATCCGCCACCAAACATCTGTACAACCCATGTCCTTTCCTAGACCAACAATATGGCCCACCACCCCAACACTCATTCCACAAAATCCACTACACCAAGCACCATGTCCCCCAAATTCTTTCCCATACGCACCGTCACTCAAGCCACCACAGCTTCAGGCACAAAGATTCCGCCCCACGACGCGACCCAATCCATGTCTGCTGAACTCCTCGCCTACTACTCCCAACGGCGCTGCGGAGACGTCCCCGAGAAACCATATGAAGACTGGGGACCACCAGAGTCAAGAACGCGAAAGATGAAAGTCATCAAGACCCATTTCCAGGAGGTGGATTGGAACCCTCGGAGGAGCGATATCAGAGGCGAGGAGCCGTTGAGTCCAAACGGTGGTCCAGTGGTGAGACCAGATGATGTGCCGCCTTGGGCTGGAGAGTCTGATGGAATGAGTTTTGGGGATGGGAAGCTGGAGGGGAGGATTATGAGGGGACATAAGCGTGGGATAGGGGCGTTGAAACAGATGGAAGCGATGAGGAAAGAGCTGGGAACGGTTGAGATAGCCGAAGGAGATATTGCGAGGAACGAGAGGGTGGAAGGTGGCCAAGTAGAGAAGGGAAGGGAAAGGGGGAAGCGAAGGAGAAATTGGGATCATTTCCAATGGAAGTGGCGAGGGGAGTCGTGGAGAAAGATTCCGAGAATGGAAGGTTGAGAACAAGGTGAAGTAAGAGGAGATTAGGCAGACGGATGACAAGAGTGGCGAAGCAAAGAAGGTAGAACGATAGGTGTGAGCCCAAACCCTATTAAGTGCCTGCGTAATTGTGGTAATCCAAGAATTGGTTTTACAAGATTCAAATCTCAGATTGTCACCTGTTTGCCTCTGGCAAGTCATCAACCTAAATGTTTTGCAGTAGTAGATTTTTGGCTCTTGCAATACTCGGCAACCTCTTCATAGATCCTGTTTGGTGAGATATTCAACGATGGGATTACCCTTAATCCTTAGAAGTGTCTTGATTTCGTAACTTCAGCCGACAATGACTGTGTTCCCCTTTGTTGTAGTAAGCACAAAGCAACAGACACCAGAAAGTAACACTTGAACATGTACCCCATCTCACACTTACAATGCTTCTCCTCATCCCAAACCGCTGCTCCTCCTTTCCCCATCTATCCCTATTCCCCAACCGTAGCCCGAGTCCCACTCACCCAACAGCCCAGCAAAAATGCCTTCCAAACCTATTCCGCAAGCCTGCACACCCTCCGGCACACGCATCGCGCCAACCAGGCACGCAGCGGCCATAGAGCCTACCCTCCTAGCCTACTACGCTCAACGACGCCACGGCAATATTCCCGAAAAGCCTTATGAGGAATGGGGATCCCCGGAGTCAAAGATGCGAAAGCGATACCTAAAGATCATCGACGAGCGCAAAATCGACGACGAAGAGGTCCAATTCAAGGCCATTGATTGGAATCAAACTCAGCTGAGCGCTGCTAATGTTGTGGGTGAACCACTGAGTCCCAAGGGCGGTCCAAAGGTGAGTTCCGAGGATGTTCCCGCTTGGGTAGGGGAGGCTGATGCGCCAAAAGCTGAGGAGGGTGGTGCGATGGGGAGGATTGCAAAGGGAGTCAAGCATGGAATTGGGAGGAGAAAAGTGCTGAACGGAGGCTGCTGGAGCTTGGTTGGGTGCAGGGGCGGGATGGGAAGTGGGTGAAGCCGGAAGGTGGGGAGAGGAAGGAGAGGGAGAGAGAGAAGGACCTTATTGAGGGAGTCGAGAGTACGGATCTGATTAAGGGGAATGTTGTTGAAGGTGACAGCGAAAATAGGAAGCTGAAAGCAAATCCGGAGGGAGCTAAGTAAGGAAATGTCGATTGAAGCTGGCGAAGCAGAAAAGGCGGTCCGGTGGGCATGCGAGTTGGACGCTTGGTCGGTGCTGACCATAAACCAAGTATCTGCGCGAAAGTGAAAGATAATCGCTAGCATCGAGTACCTGTGACGGCACTAAGATATTTTCGAAGTTTGCTGCAACAATACGAGACAATGCTGCACAAAACCATACTTCAATAGCCACACCATTGAACCCTCTCGAAACCACCCCTTGCATTGGTGTAACAACCATCGCAGGCATTAAATTATTTAGCATCTGGAGACAGTCTCACTAGGCTCCCTTAAACCTATTCAATGACACAGCTCCCGTCAATCCTAATTTCGACCCGGCGTATCCTTTCCACTTAGCGATCTCCCTTCGCTCGTGCCCAGTGAAACACATATCACTACCTCAACACAAACAATCCTTGCATTGACGACGACAAGCCGCATCTCCCCCAAGCACTCTAAGCCACGTCTTCTCATTATCATCGAAATGTACCGCATTCCTAAGCATTCCGCATTCATAGCAGGGTAAGCATCCTTTTTCCAGCAGCTCAGCATAGTCGCACTCGATGTAATATAGAGTCCCGAATCGTGTGGTGGAGTGTCTCCAATTTTTCCAACTATTGCAATCAAAGGGGATTGCGTCGTGGAAAAATGTGCAGGTCCGACGGAGCATAATTCGTGCTGGCGATTCTTCTTCGATGGAGGAGATGATCGCGAGTTTGAGCTCGGTGGGGAGGGCGAGGAAGGGACATTTGTTTACTTTTGACGGGTTAGGTGATGTTGACATTTTGAGCTGTATCGATCGGGCCCGTTGTTATCAGAGTTGAAAGTAGAGTTGCAGTTGCTTGATAAAGACTTGAAGCTGGGGAAGCTAGCTATGACTGAAAAACCTGGTGTGACTATGATTTGGGGAGAAGAAAGACAGGGTTCAAGAGGGGTTGGCGGAAGGTGTAGAGAAACCTGACACCTATTATGTGGGGCCAAGACTTGAAAGTCAGTACGAAATATCAACACCTTTTCTGCGAAGGCTGACCAAGCACCCGCAAACCCGTGACAAGCTGTTTAGTGATATGGTAGTAGAAAAGATGGAGATGGGCCGCAAGATGATTCTAGCATTTATAGCATTTAATCCGTCAAGTAGAATAGAAACGAGGCCTAAGACCGAGCCTTCTTGGCCGAGCGGGATTTCGTGACATCCTCGGTCTGCGCATCTTTGAGAGTATAACACACCTCTCCTGCATAACCGCACGCAGGCACACTCTCAGATCCAATCTGGACCCTAGATTCCACATCCCTAAGTCAGCACTCCGTCATCCCCTTCAAAGACACGACTCCACTGACCTCATCGTATAACAACCCTCGCATTCCCTCCTATACCCCATAAACCCTCCCAACACCCTCTGAGATTGCTTCTGCGAGTCTCTGAAATGGACAGCATTCCTTAGCTTATGGCAGCTGTAGCAGGGGAAGCGCTCTGTTCCCAGTCCCAGAAGACCAGGATGCTCGTTTTCGAGGTAATAGAAATACATATGTGTCTTTGGCCATGTAGAATTGCTTCGGGTAGGATTGGAAATAGCGCCGTGAAGAGCTCTGCACGTCAGACGAAGCATTATGAGGGATGGGGTAGATTCTGCTTGTAGAAGGGCAATGATGTCGAGTTTCAGGTCGAACGGAAGGAGGAGGAGTGGACATGATTGTGGTGTTTCGGGCTTAGGGGGCGTCGACATCTTGAATTGCCGGGACTGCTCAATGAGGCCGATAGTTTTACGAGGTTTCTTTGGTCGGAAAGAGTTGAGGAGACTGATGTCGAGAGAAGACACGAGGATGGAGGAGGTTTACCGGAAGAAAAATAATAATGAAGGGAAGGCTCACAGGCCCAAGTCTGAAAAGCTAACACGGAGCTAGCAAGTATGTCAACACGTTTTTTTGAAGGCTGTGAATAAAGGAGTATTCATCCGCAAGAACTAAGCTGCCAAGCTCCTATTTCTCGTGAGACCCGACCTAGATGGATGTAATAGTCAGCACTTGTTTGAAAAAACATTCAGCCCAGTAACAAACAGCGGTTCACGTGCTCACAACAAGCGAACTCTGTTAGAACTGAATTTTGCGACCCCGAACTAGGAACGAACATATATATATATATATATATGGAGTTTCCCGCAAAAGAAACCTATCAAGTAGCCAGAGTAGAACACTGGGATGTAGGGGGAGTTTCCGCGGGAGACTCCCCGCTGCACGTTCTGCTTTAGACTCGTTGCAGTACGATAGCAGAAATAGCAACTTTTGTCCTTCATAATATGAAGCTGGGAGCAAATCGGTAGTCGACTGCTTTGGCTCAAAGGAACCCTGCCGTCTGAGACCCCTATCGCCGCTTCCGTGGTGATATTCTGAGGGTCATCGGTCATTCCCGACGCGGCCGCTTCCGTTGAATTTAAGGCTTGGCCGCGAATGCTGGCCAAAGCCTTGCCGATGCGACCGTTTCTTTTGAAGTCGCGCCGAATCGAAGTTGGTGCGTGCGCTCGAAGAGCGGAAGATAATTTGGAAGCCGCCCGTCCGGACCTATCTCTCCAACATAGTTCGCCGTTTGTTTGAATGACCTCATCTTTCGTAGAGTGGAAATCCGCATTGAAATTCGTTGCTGCGAGCCGCGTTTCAACATCGTTGATGATCCTTTCGCACAAGTCATACTCGTCAAAGTGCCCAGTAGAGTATTTCAGTGACTCGCAGATGGCCACCCAAACCTTGGACATGGTTAAAGTGAAAACCCGCTGCATCGGTCGCTGTGATACGCCTCCAAAAGCTAAAGCTCCTGGATGGTAGGATATTATCTGGACGAAAAAACGATCTTTGTCGCCTTCAGATGCCTCATCTTTGGCATATCTTTTGATGATCAGCTCTCCAATAGAGCTGAAAAACTTCTCGCCGCGTAGACCGACTCTGGAGCGGGCCGAAAACCCTCAGTAAGCCGCATCTGCTATCTTTGAAGCTCGTTAGCAATTAGTTTCCGTTATAGACATGAGAGTTTACCTCATAGCCCAAACAAACGATGATTAGCGGTCGCACTTCTTGCAGGTATACGCGAAGAAGATCTGTGGCGGACTCAAAACCCTCCTTGCCGGGTTTCCCCCACGCGAACAGATTCAAAAAATTCAAAAAGCCCTGATCAATCATATCCGCTACCTCATTTTCTTGATTATTCGTGAGTGCAACCTCCCACTGAAGGAACTTCTCGAGCATGGTCAGCATGATTTTAGAGGTTTCGCTCTCGCTGGCCCAGAACCCTGGAGAATTGCGGTTGGCCCCTTTCGAAGGGGTTAGACCAAGGAAGAGTAGAACTGCGTGTTCATTTTTCAGACATCTGGGCGTGGCTTGAACAGTGGTCACCTTTGCCCAATGCTCTAAGCCTCCGCCTTCCGTGCCTTGTTTTGGCGAAACCCTAGAGATCTCATGGACAGCTTGCATGGCATAATCTCGGACCTTCAATGTGAGCGGCTTCGAAGGCTCGCGAGTTGCTTGAGCTGCGGCAGTCCAGAACTCAGCTTCAAAATTCTCAAAGAGAGTTTTGTCGGTGTCATTAAGAAGCGAAGACGCGGAGCCACCAATGCTAATGTTCATTTTGCCTTGCTCCATAAGACAAATAAGCGACTGTTCTCGAATGTCAACAGAGGGATCGTCTGATGATACCTCAAGGTAGGGGATCTCTTGAACCAAGCAGTCGGATACTGCTCCCGAAAACATGTCCATCATTAGGTGGATAGTCCGCATTACTGAAGAGACCTTGCTGGTTGTTCTTAGGTCGCGTCGATGCCTTTTCCATGCGTTATAGCTTTTCGAAACCCCGGCATGTCGAAGATAGACTAACGCATGATCTAGGAGAGTAGCGATTCTACTTTCCCACTCGAAGATTTGGCCGAAGAACGTAATTCTAGTCTCCACGAGTACCGGGATGAATTGGCGAAGTTGATCGAAGGTCAATTGAAAAGTTCTGATATAGAATATGGCTCTGGGTTGTTCTTTCGGGGCGATATGGAGGTTGAGTCCCTGAGCCTAAGCAGGTGCTGTACGATCGCCGGTGACACTGTCAGAGGATCATCAAGGAGTGCCTTCCATTGTTCCAGATCAGCAGCCAAGAGCTCTATGATATTGCCTAAGATCAAAGAAGGTGTGATGGTGCTTGTGACCGTTCCCTTCTTAGTCATCCGCTAGTAATATCGTTGATTACGTCCGCACTGAGTTTCTCGATGTCCGGCATATCGGAGGCTGCAAGAGGGGCCGGATCGGGGTTCACGCGATTCTCAAGCACGTCCTTTCTCTCCATGTCCCTTACGCGCCTAAGCCTGAAAGCGCCGACTAAGAGATTAGTTTTCTTATGGGGTACGGCAGTTACTTAAGAAAATCACGATCGTTGCATAGACTCTGTGCGAGGAAGTCGTTTATGTTTAGGGAGAGATCGCGTGTATAATAAATAGGCCTCGCGAATCATGTTGGTAATTATTTCCGCGTTACGTTATCATCGAACAAAGGAACGTAGATTGGTCGCGTGTGACAGTAACCGAGTATTCACATCCCGTTTATAAAGAAAATTCGATCTGACCTACAGTACAGCTCCTTGGATCTAGTAGCAATTTTCTCTCTCTTCAGCAACTCTCATCTTATGATGTAGGATAGTGTTGCCGTTATCGCCTTAGAGAAGGCATAGAAGGTGGCTCCGCCATGTTTGTTGAGGGTAATCGTGACCGGGTTTCACTTTCTACTTCTTGACACGCATTCCTGCTTTACTGTAGCTCTCAACGTCTCTCGCTTGAGATGCCAGATAGCGTACGGGAAGCGATTATCAGAAAGGAGTAGTCTGTACTAAATTTGCGCAGAAACGCCGTCCTTCTGCTATTTATAAGATTCTCCCATTTGTTTCCCTTTTTGGGATCAGCTTTTTTGTTTGGTTTATATGTTAGTATGGGACGAGTAATAAATAGCTGGCTTAGTGGTCTAGTGGTATGAGTTCGTCATCTCCACTATTGGATTTCTAGGTAGACAGTCTGATAATTATTAGTTGTCGCTTCGGGGTTGGACCCTGCAATTAAAATTTGCAATTTTGTAATTGTGACAGGCCCCGCGTTCGAATCGCGGCTAAGCCCCCTTTTTGGGGTTATTCTTTTCTCCAAGCAAACGACCAAAAATTCAACGAGGGCCGTCGTCGAACCTTTTGTTTAAAGGGTGGCTCCCTGTGGCGGCTGACCACTCGTTGTAATGATCTCGATCTGCGCCTTACATTTATCCTTTAGAAAATCTACCTTGCCCCCAACCTTGCCATTGCCCGGATTCTGACATTTCTCGAAGATTGCCGACACATGATCATCAACATCTTTCAGCGTGGCGTTGCAGTCAGCCCAAGGCGCAGCTTTGAACATACTACGCATCGCAAGTTTTGTCAGCATATCCTCTAGCTGAGAATTAGGTATTTTACAGAATGGTACTTACGCCTGCCCACGAAGTCCCGTCCTTCTTGCCGTGCAAAGCGCCCTCATTGGGGACCTTCCTCAGCGAGCCAAACGCATGGACACAGTCCTCGATGGCGGGCGATTTATCTGAAGTCTCGCAGGGAAAGTCTTTGATATCTGGTCCATGGTAATTGAGTTGGTTGTCGGTCGGCTGGCTGACATCGGGTGTAGGGTCGACAAATGTGGCTTTTATGAGGGGTTGATACCTTTCTGGATATGCCGAGGATTCGTGCACCGGGTCCTTGACTCCGCCCATTCACAATTTCGTCGTCATCAGCACCCTCTTCGTCTAAAGCGTCAAGACTGGGCGGAGCGCCTGGCTGGCTCTTCTCTCTTTTCTCGTTCTCCTCTCTTGATTTAGTCGGATCCCATATTGCCGGGTATTTTGGGTACTTTTTCCACTTCTTCTCCATGAACTTGACCATGGAGTAACAAGCCTAGTCATCATTGTTCCAAGCAGCTTGTTCCACCCCCCTTTGAGCGAGCAATTTGGCTCAGCCAGTTTTATACGTCGGGACAAATTTTCCGCCAATATTCTGCCAGTGATCCGTACAAGCTCTCTCCCCCGCGCATTCTTGAGCCGTGCCCCAATTGATGCGGAGCAACTCATGGAGGAACGTTGTGGCTCTCCTGCGAAGGTTGGCGACGTTTTGCTGGAGATTCTTGTTCTTATCGATGTCGTTGACCGCGTCGCCGTGCGAAGTCAAGTTTTCGAAAAACTCGTCGCAGAAGACCACGATCGGGTACCCGTAGTCGCGCTTTTGCGGATCAAATGACGCGGGATATTTTCCTTCCTTACAGTCACCAGCGTGGTCGATGCAACTGAGCATGACGTACCGGTCGCTCCACCAGTCTGAGAGACCCCAGCCTGGATACGCGTTGGCGGCTTTCAACATGGTGTCTGTGCACAAATAGTCAGTGGGATCCCATCACGCAGTTTCCTCATACAAGATCTCAAGAGACGCCGATACGACGATCTTTTTTGGCAATATCGAAGGATACAGGATGGTGCTTATTTTTGGAAAGAGTTGGTGGCAAGTATATGCTTAAGTGTCTCAGTAACATTGGGAACCAGCAGCTAAGCGTTCGTGACGAACCGGCATAACATAACAGTACATCGAGAGTAAATCTATTGTGCCAGCATTCCTGCGAGTGGCTCAGCACGTTCACGCTACTTACCGAAAATGTGGTGCGCATTTCGAATTCCGGACCGAAGAAGTCAATGGCCGCTTGTTTGGAGATATCGACCCGTTGGTGCCCATACTGTGGATAAGTAGTGGTGGTGGTGGAATCAACGAGGAGTCCGTCATTGATATGGTCCAAGCCCGCCTTGGCAAGTGTCACGGCGTCTTTGAAATTCTGGTTCAGTATATCCCGCTGGCCATCGTCGCAGCCCGCAAATTGGAAGCCCGTCTGGACAGTAACCTGAGTGGGGGGTGAGTCGGCTGGGGTCGGATGAGCGACAACTGCACCGGCAATCAGTAAGAAGGGAAAAAGAAGAGAAATTTTTGGTAAAGGAAAGGCGTTCTATCTGCCTTTCTCTGCTGCTCACCCAAACGTGCAAGAAACCAGATAGTGGGATGGACTCTTCAAGCCATTTTATGCCCCCCTCTGGGCCACTTGCTTGCAGCATCTGTGCAAGCTCCTTCAATCCCAAGACTCCGCCTCAGCTTCACGAAGAACCCCGTGCTGAGTGTCAGGGAGCCTAAACGATAGCAGGATCTCTGTTCCATTGCTGATTCTCCTTGAAAGCAATGCCACAGTCAAAGGATGGTGGTTACTGGTCAGCAAGCTTTGGTAGGGTGTGCAGCGCAGCACAGCTGACCACAAGGCCAGCAGAATCGCTGGGTGAAATCCGAAGGGTGAACAATCTGTTGGAGAATGAAACACAGAGACGAAGTAAACAGGCCGCGAAAGGGAAGCAGAAGTAATTTATACAGATAAATATAAAAATTTCATTTATACCCCAAACTTAGGATCTGTGGCTGCTGTTTTTATTTAGTAGAGGAAGTAGGGCCGCTTTAAAGGGATTATCAAGCGAGCAGAGAGGAGCACCAGGCAAGCAGCTAAGGAGCAGGCGGGAGTATCAAGGGAGTAGGAGGGGAACAGTGAGGCACAGTATAGAAGGCACAGTATAGAAACCTGAAATGACTCCCTGATGTTTCAGCTTGAGCTACCCTCTTTATTCTTTATATTGTTTCAAGCCCCACCTGCTGCCCTGCTACCTAGACTTCGCCAATCCTAAAGAATCCTATGACAGTTGCAGCAATTGAGGGACATCTATTATTGGGAATGTCTCCGCGCAAATTCATAACAGCAGATCATTTCAAATCCTGTTACTGCTTGCTCTAACTGAGCAGGAATTCAGGAATCGCTGCTGATATTATGCATCCAGTTGACATGAGCAAGATAAAAGATACTGGCAGCTTTTCTTACAACACGAAAACCGCGGGTTAATACAGCTTCGAAAATAGTAACATTAATTCAAGATTCATTCGATTCGTGTATTGGCGTTCACATACATATCAGAAAGAGATTTTAGTGATTGCTGCAAAGTGCTGCTTAGCAGATCTCGCTACGTAGTCTCTTTACGGATGTCGATATCGTAAGCATCAAATTTGCCGTGGAACGACCAGGGCAGCTCAAACCGAAGGATGGGGGACCCATTTCAGGCTCTATCCTGCTGGGTCCCTACACTGCCCTATAGTGCTCCTTCGCTGCTTCCTCAGTGCTCCCTCGGTGCTCCCCTTTACTCCCTCGCTGCTCCCTCTAAAGCGGCCCTACTCCCTTTCCTGATCGAAAACGGCAATCCCCAATCCTAAGTTAGGGGTTCATATAATATATATATATCACTCCTAATCCGCAGAGTGCTTTGAGCTACAGTCAATGCAGTGACGCCACTGCGCATCAGAACGCCCAACCTACTTCTCATCCATGATTTATTTGCTTCTGAAATCATCGGCTCTGAGGACAGACAAGCACCCATGTTTAGGAAAGATATCCAGCGGAAAGAGGGAGGGGCACATATTGCCTGCGTTCAGTAGCTTGCGGTCTCTGACCACCCATGATCTGGACTCACGTGCCGTGTATGGAATGATATCGTGGACTGAGGAGTGCGTGCAACGAAGCATCATGAACGTTGGTTCTTCTTCGTTGGAGAGGTAAGAAAATATTTGACGTGAGAATTCAACCGGTAGACCTATGAGCCTGGAGGAAAGTGGACATGGCATGCTGGTAATCTCGATCTGTGTCTGTTTGCTTGCAGAGTACGATTCAGGAAGAGATCTTGTAAAAGAGGATGTGGCTTCCTGTACTTCACTAGGGTTGATAATCCTACCGCGCACGTTATTAGAAGAGCTGCTTCATCGTCAAAGCTGTTCAATCGAAAGATTACCCAACGTTCGCGTGCTGAAGCGATGTTCGATAGGGCGTAGTGATGACAAAAACAAGGAATTAGACTAGCCTTGACTTCCAACAGATCCTTGAGTTCGCACAGAGTCATCCCATTGAGTGCGCATAGAAGTTAGCAGACCAAGATCATTTGGTTAGCCAGCTTGAACTGGTATTTACCAATGATCACTTCTGCACCGCCTGGGATAGAAAATCGAGTTGGCCTGCAAGTCTAACGAGTGTTGATTTTGTACATATAAAACATTACATAACCTTACACGCACGTTGAGGCCTGCATGCACGATGAGCCCAATCCATACAATCCAAGACAAATCGCAAGAAAAATGCTACCTGCTCCCATCAACTCCAATTATTCCCCCTGTTCTCCCATGCATGCTACCTGTGACTCGGTCCCGGAAGCCCTTGAAGCTATCCTTGGCCGAGAGCGTACTTGTTGCTCTCTTTCTTGGACTCTTGCGTATTAAGTTGCGAGCCTCTTTCTCCTCGTACGCTTCGTCTACTAGGACACTGGCGCCACCGTCTCTCTTATCGTCGAGGACCTGCTGCCGTGAGCCAGCGGCTTGGAGCTCGGCTTTGCCGGATGGTGGCTGGGGCTGACGATTCTTGATTGGTCTCGAAGAGTGATCCGTAGCGTTCCGAAGATCGTTCTGGTAGAGTCTCGCACCTTGGGTGACGCTGTCTGAGCGATCAGACCCTGTGACCGTCGAGACATTATCCATATCGTAGGCTTTCTGTGCTGCGATGCGCGAACGCTCGTAGCGTGCAGATACATCGCCGCCAGTCCAGACTGTGCCAAGTAATCGGTCCCAGAAGGTGAAGAATGGCTGTGAGAAATTGGTCTTGATGCCCCAGCTCTGGTGGTGTACATCATGATATCCGGCATTGTTCGATGTGATGTGCTGGAGTGGATCCCATGGTAGCGCATACCCACAATGGTCATCGACGGTTTTAAATGTTGAGCCGGTGAAGAAAACCATACCCTGTCTGGTGTTCATTCCTGCAACTTTGTAGGCGATACCTGCGCCCAGAGTATCGAGCAGGAAGCCTTCAAAGGGATGATTGTATAATGCCCCGTATGCATAGGGTACGTAGAGGCGGTGATGGCGCGAGTGAAAGGTGGCTGTTTGTGAAAGTCAGAAACATGTCAAATGGGGATAGGAATTCAAGGGCACGTACTGTACATCCACTTGTTCGTGTGCATGGCCCGGTGGAGGAAGTACTGCCATGTATCCACCACCAGTATTGCCACGCCGAACTGTAGAACGGGTACCAGCACCCAATAAATGGCCCATGCGAAAGATAGTTCCCAGCTTGCGAAGCCTGCGACTGATTTATATTGGCCTCCCGCGATTGCGCTTGCCAGCATTGGGTATGCCGGCGTAAGATTCTTTGCTAATCCAGCGGAGTCGAGTCCAATGAGAGCTAATGCGCTAGGCATAGCGCGCTCTGCAATCCGTATCCGCCTCGCCCATACCGCGACATCATACTGTTCTTTCCCAAAGAAGTCATCCGGCTCTGTCATCCCGAGTAACCATCCCACTGCCGTCTGCACGATCTGCTGTATTACCACATCCCGTACAACCTCCCACCTTGACACTTTGTTTCGCTTCGCAACTTCCGCAGGGGTATGTAGTCGGTACTGTGGAAAGTAGTCCATTGTGTCTATCCAGTGGAAGAACATGGAGAGGCTCCAGTAGGCCGCAATTGGCAATAGGAGAGTTAGGAGTTTGTCGGGAATTGGGGGGACAAGTGAGGGTAGAGCCGTAAGGTGGTACTCTGGTAGCGGTGGGAGCTCATTATAGCCGCCCATGGTTGAAGAGTTGACCATGCTGTCGTCGTGGGCGTTCTCAGCTGAGTCTTGTCTGATTCGGCACGCGCGGGATGTCTGGCCTTGAAGGCCCAAGAAATGCGAGGATCAGAAGACAAGTCTGACTAGTAGTGTCGCAACTATTCAAAGTCCGTGCAGACAGGTTTCAGTCGCTGTGGGAGTAGAAGAAAGCAAAAGGAGTTCGTAGGTAAGTAGGAAGTAGCACAAGGAATGAAGTTCGTTTGTCACTTTCGGAACGTTTGCCACCCACAGCCCTGTCCAGATGCACTATCCGAATCTGGTAAGGCTAGCCCTCAGCCGCTAAATGTTGCACGCCCGCCAATTTCACCCCACCGCGATTGGATTTCGTTCTTTCCGACCTTTTTTGGCCTCACTCTTCGATCTTTTAGCTTCATCTTTCTCGACTTCTCGAAGTCTCTCAGAACCCGATCTAGCTGTCTATACCCTCGATCTATCACCATGATTATCTACAAGGTAAGTAGCATTACAATTCCCTACATTCAAAGCCCCAAACCTCCCAAATCTTGCGCAACGCTCAAACGCTCTTCCTTCAATTTGTTTCCTAGCTGACGGTCTTTGTCTAGGATCTTGTCTCAGGCGATGAGATCATCTCCGACACCTGGAAACTCAAGGAAGTGGACGATGTCGTCTACGAAATCGACTGCAAGAAAATCACCAAGGGCGCTGAAAACATCGACATTGGCGCCAACCCATCCGCTGAGGAGGAACAGGAGGCACTCGACGAGACAACGGAACAGGTCATTGATGTGGTGGACGCCTTCCGCTTGAATCACATGCAAGGCGCCTTTGGCACGAAGAAGGACTTCCAGGGTCAATTGAAGGGTATGTGTAAAAGTCCCGCGCTGTGTGCGAGGGATTTGACGGGCAATGGCTCACAGAGTTTGCTGAGCAGGATACCTCAAGAAAGTCGTCGAGAAGATGAAGGAGAAAGGTGCGGATGATGCGAAGATCAAGTCTTTTCAGAAGGGCGTTCAGGAATACTATACCAAGAAGCTCGTGCCAAATTTCAGTGACCTGGACTTCTACGCTGGCGAATCTATGGATCCAGATGGAATGTGAGCAGCTGTCAAATTTCGTACGCAAGGTTCGAGTGAGCTGACATATGACTTAGGATCGTCTTCCTCAACTACCGCGAAGATGGCATCACACCATACATCATCATCTGGAAGCACGGTTTGTCGGAGATGAAGGTTTAGATACACATTTTAGGGTATGAAAATGGAGTTTGCGTGAAGGTGATTGGAAATCTTGCTTGCTCAAATGCTATGCATGACGACATCTTGGCTATGCAAGAGAGGACAAATTACGAGAAAAAATATATCATCTCGACCGTGGCCCGTTCTGCATGAGCTAATAATCCACACCATTCGCAAGTGGTTGTAGTAGATCAATTTGCCATGCCGAATGCCACAAGCGCCAGGCCAGAGAGCTTCTTGGTGGTGGCCTGCCACCTTTACTACTATTTTTTCTAAGTCACAAGATGAGTTCTGCCTTTAACTTTGATTTATTGTGTGTATTCTGAAACCTAAGCTTCGAATGGTCAAAACGTGAACTCTGAGTCTCACATCCCAAAGCGAGCCAAATCAGCATCCACCCTCGACCACCATATCTCTCTCAACACCTCCCAGGCGGTCTCCACCCCTTCTTCCCCCTTCCCTCCTCCCTCCTTCTCTCCTCCATCATCCTCTTCCCCACCACCCCCTTCCCAATCTCAATCGGCCTATCAATCCCATCAACCAGCGCCGTAAAACCCTTGGGGCTAATTCTCGGACTTTCAACATCACGCCTTGGGCGACTCCAGTCAACCTCCTTAAATTTCATCCCCTCGGCGATTTGGCATTCCTGAATAGCCTTCAGTAACAATTTCCTGTCGCCGGACTCGGGACCCCATGAGGCATCGGGGAGGGGAGAGATGAGGCCGAGGCGCCGCTTGCTGTAGTAGGTTAGGAGGTCGGTGGATATGGATCCTGCAACGCTGCTGTTGGAGCAGAGGGAGGGCTGGGAGAGGGAGAGGGAGGAGGACCAGGGGTCAGACATTGCTCCTGCTTTGGAGCTGGTGCAGTGAGTCGGTGTCGCGGTGGTTAGTCAAGAATGGGATGGATGGATGGATGGAAAAGAAGAGACGAGGAAGGGGTTCGTGTGGAGGGTATCGCTTTTATGGGTAAACAGCGACAATGTCTTTTTTGCCGTGTGGCATTGAAAATTACAGTGCCCATTTTCCAGGATGAAAGAAAAAGGACAATGCCATTGACGGAGGGCATTTTACACAAGGACTGCGTCCCCAGACCCATGTTAGACTGCTGGAAAGGCTGCTTTGTTGCTAGGTATCTGTGGTGAGACTTTTTCTTTTGTTGGGAGAGATTCTGTCATAGTCGTGCTTGGGTAAGAGTGGGAGCAAGATTCATGCATGGATTTTACCTTTGGCCAAAATTCTAGCAGCTGAAGCAGATCATGAAGAGCAGCAAATTGGGATATCTGGGCAGCAGGTGAGCGTCGTCTTGGCCCATGTTGAAGGCCATTACCGGCTATTTGCCGAGGCTGGGATGCTATGTATATGATTGTTGCCTCGCTTTCGTGTAACTCACGCCGCTGGAAAAGTGCACTTGTACTCTACACGTGATTCACGAAAACATTGTACAAGTGACTCATCAAAACCCCGTAGGTGAGATGCAAATCACACTTACGTCGAAGACGGTGCCTTCAAATAGTTGAAGTCGATCTTCGCAAGACTCAAAACGTATTGGGGGTTAGTCGCAAATAATGAAACTCGTACGGGCAGTCGCTCAAGGCCATGTTCCGAAGCTGCACTTTCAGCAGATGGCAACAGCTTGTGACGGTCTTGGGACTCCAGTGATGCAAAACGCGGACGTTACCAGCTATATACAAGAACGAGAGCGAACTATATAAAACGCGAAACTCAAAATATATACAGGAAGCTCACCTTCATTCCTCTCTATAAAGGAGAACTCGATCACTTACCTTTATTCCCTTGATCAAGTACCCCGATACCTCCTCATCTTGCTTGTGGCGGCAGCCCACCACCCATGGCCAACGGCTGCGTAAGCAACGGCAACGTCTTATTCTTCGCCTGTACGATATCCGGTGAAGCGTGACTGACCGCCGCCGGCGTGCCATCAGACTGATACACCTGCAACGAGTTGACGAGCCAATAAGCGGGTGCGAATGCGCCAGGGTTGTTTTGCACGTAGTCTTGGCACGATGAGGCAAGAGATGAGCATTGCGAGCTGCTGCCCCAGGCGGCGCCGGCCCAGTCGCCGCAGAAAGTGGTGTCAAAAACCTGTGCGAAGAGTCGTTGTCAATTATCGGGGTTAGGATGGGGGAAAGAGTGGGGCTCACGATCTGTTGATTTTGGAAATGGCTATCAATATCACAACCACCCTGATACTGCGCCACCGGCTCCTTCCAACTACTAGGATCTGGATCCCCATTTGTAACATCCGCCGGCGTCGTTCCCCTCGGAAAAAACCAAATATTGATATCCGCGCTAGTCCACTCAGTCGCAATGACACCGCCACCGATATCGTTGAAGCCAGTGCCGTAGGATTGGGTATTCTGATTCTCGATATTGCAGCCTGCGTTGGCGCTTTGGCCTACGGCGTCTACGTAGCAGTTTGTGGTGCCGAGAGTACCGGTGAAGCCGCCGTCGTCGGTGATGGTGCAGCCGTCGGATGTGTGGAGGGTCATGGCATTGTTGGCGTTGTCGTTGACGCCTTCAATTATGTCGATTTCGCCTTCATTGGGCCAGTTTGGGCCGACGAGCCAGTCTAGATCCGTGGTCAGACTGAAATGGTCTAATTCTGAATTGGAAGGAAACTTACAAGCAGGCCATGTACCACAAATTCCGCCTGGCATATGTGCAAGGTCAAGGATGAACAACCCATGATTGTATGACCTGTTGCTCGTAATGCGCACGCTGGTCCGTCCAGAGCCAGATGCAACGTTAGTGTTATCGACGCCCAGATAGACTTGGTCATTGTTGATGTTGATCAAGCCCTCGTTCTGGGCTGTGGGCTGGTCGACGTAGTTGACATACCCATGGGTAGGATCACCGCCCTATGACAGTCATTAGTCTTGGGTCTCCCCACTTTTGGCAATGGCAACGTGACTTACGGTAAAGAAACTGAACCCGCTGAAGAAGGATGACGGAGTATAGTTATCCTCAAGGACATACGCAGCTAAGCTTAGCGCGGGAAGAGTAACGGATGAGATGAGTGTAGACGCATGCATTGGAGCGATGTTGGGAAAGTGAGCAGTTCCTCAAGAAATCAACAAACTCAGGCTTTTATGGTCTTGTTCGACTCTGCACTAGAGGAGCGTGCACTGCAGAAGACGAGGATTATCTAGATCAGCAGCAACGACCTCCTGACCACCACCGATAGAATGCGACGACACAATGCATCAGCGGCGTAAGACCTCACTCAGTTCAGGGGAGCAGTTCGGGCTTGCCAACCCTCGCCCTCGGTCCTCGCGCTGTCGCTGAATGTCTTGCGGAGCTGCTCGCTCGAGCGAAGTCGAGATGGCTCATATCTCAAATATTCAAAGTGGCTGCATAAGCTTAAGCTTTGCGTTAGTGTATCTCGAAAAGGTACAATAAACGTCTGCCGAATCGACCTTTAACATTTTGACTTGGTGAGGAAGATAGTTGGGATCAGGCGCTTGAGGATCTAGAGAGGATTGGATGCTGCGACAACTTTCAATATGACACACCGGAACATGTTTCTTGGAACTGCCTGATTCGTGTAGTATGTACGGTGTATCGCATGACTTAATATATCAAATATCAACGTAGCATTCTACAGGTACAGTAACTTATCAATACCATATACTTACCGGGTACCCCATGTTCCAAGACAGTCTTCTCCACAGCCCGGCACTGAGCGGCTAATCTGTATATCCACGCCATAAGCCACGCTTCGAATTCGACGCCGCTATCTCTACCCGCTTTGGCTGAGGGAGACTACTCCGTGCTTCAACGGCTTTGGGATCTCAATACCATCGAATGATCGCATAGCTTAAGTTCGAGCAAGGGTGAGCATGACCTCCAAAGTATAGCCGAGGCCTAGTATAGCTAGTCAGGCTGAAGTCCAGCGTGCCCAGCTGGGCTGCTAGTGGACAGACGACCTCCACTAGTATCCTGTTTCTCATGGCGCCTCTGTCAGCTCCCAACCCTCACAGCTCTCTTCGTTAGTAGATTGAAAAGGGTTGAATATCAGCCTCAGCCCTACTATGCTTGGCATGTAGCATAAGTAGCAGCAAACCTCCATTAGGTAGATAAACAACTAGTCGTCTCCTCCCATTCTAACAGAGAGCTGCATATTTTCCGGAGTAGAGTCGCAAGATGTAACCATAGCCAATCCCGACCATTAGATTCTGTGGTTACCATGCACAGGTACCCCTGATGGAAAGCTCGCGAGCTTTATGGCCCCAAGAATCTAGAGTGTGGGAAACAAGGTCATCTCATCAAGCACATGAGACAAGCACTTCTAAGACAAAGGATGTGCTCAATAGGAGAAGGGCCTGGAGACGCTAATGAGTACGTACCTGATATTCTGCAAATCTTCCCCGCATCATCGGAGCATACCTGGGTCATACCACCACCGTCAAGTGCCTGCATTAGGCTCGATGGGGAAGCTTCAAACATCAAGTCTGAAATCTACATCAGCTTACGAGAGCTATCCACTTGTGAGTTGAAGAGGTTGCATTGCGCCATATATGAAGAGACCTGTAAGAGGCTCAAGCGTAGCAAAAGATTGACAGGTCCACATGTCTCGTAGCACAAACGAGGGCCGCTAATATGATATGGCCATATTCGTTAGGATGCGCCAGTAAACAAAAGGTGAACTTCTTCAGTCTGACCCTGTATTGACTGAAAGAATGGAGGAAACAAGAAGCGCGGCGCTGAGTGATGTCTCATAAATCGGTTTCCCCACCTACCACAAGACATTCAATCTATGCAGCAATGGCACTCCTTTAGTGCGGATGGGCAGATTTACTGTACTCCTGATACTTGGTGTCTTCCGTTGTGACACACCCACTAGCCACCACAAGGCATAGAGCTTGCATGATCTCGTCTTTGATGGCAATATGAACAATGTGAGTCGTACCAAAGGCTCACAGGGCCCGAATTGCAGTGTCCGCACAACCAGTAGCTAATTTTTTACTTAGCGAGCCGAAAGAGTAAGTTGACGAAGGGCGCGATGAAGGAAGCGAAGACTGTGGCGAAGAACCACTACCTGCGTAATTCGATTCCGATGCTGGAAGTTGTGCACCTTTGACAATCAAGGAGTTAACGAGTTTGATGTTTCCAAACTGGGAAGCCACCCAAAGGGCATCATTTAGTGTTGGTAGCTCGATACTCTCTGCTCCGGTAACGCACCGAACGTCATCAATAACATCCTTTGCAGGTATGATGTAGCCTTCTTGTAGGATGGCGCTCCACGCAACTAAAACGCCATAGATGTCGCTGGTGCCGGTATTCACAACCCAGGCGCCTGATTCCCTTAGTCCTTAATTCATGTCCCATTAACGTTTTCGTCTCAAGGTGACCGCTAGCAGCGAATTTATGGCGAGGAAAATAACGATCTTCAAGCGTGCAGCTATGCACTTTCATTAGAAATGCTCAGCAGTAGAAGCACTGAGATGCGTTCGCCCAGCGAGGGCACTTCTTGACTCTGAATATACTAGAAAGAACCTTGAAAATTGACGAATTGGAAGATTGGAGAAACTGGAACCAACTAGGGCCATGTTTGTTTGTACGGACCAGACTGTCCGGCCACGACTGCTCCCTTCCAGCTTTATAAAGCTAGCAGAGCCCACGGCGAGGCCTCGAACACGACCTCTCTTCGTGACCTAGCTCTGAGCTTGAAGCCCAAGTTGTAGTCTCAACCCGCCGCCCTAAGCAAAGTGCACACGATTCGCCATCGTCCACTCTTCACCCTTACCTTCCTCCTTCCTCACACACGCAAGATGATAGTAAACACCCACAGGAGCAGGCACGAACCTACTCTCCCCACTAACCGCATCGAATTCCTCGTTGCACTCCTCGCAGGACAATCCCTTACCATCTTCACGAGCAGTAACGAGACCACACTCAAAGATACAATGCTCAGCGCCACCAATGGTCATAAATCTCCCTGCTAGGATCTCCCCGTTCGCACGCCCTTTCGCAAGCCTACACTTCATACAGGCGCGACCCGCTGCTCTGTCCCCACCAAGGCGTCGCGAGCCGTGGCTCATGCTCTCGCTGAAGTTGTTGGATGGAAAGACTCGGAGGCAGTACATACAGGCCGGGTGCTTTGGGAAGAATAGGTGTTCTGAGTTTGGCGAGGATGCGAGACGATCGGCGGCGATGAGGTGAGCGCGGCGTTCGGCGGGAGGCAATTTTTTGTGGACCGCGCTACTTGGGATGATGTCGTGGAAGGAGCTGTGAGTACGTCGGAGGATGATCTGTGCGGGCTCGGGACCTTCGAGGTGGGAGAGGATCTCGTACTTGAGTTCGAGGGGGAGGGCGAGTAGTCGTGAAGTTGCTGCAGGCATTGAAGGTGCTGATTGCGACATGGTAATAGGATAGAAAGATTCAGGCAGGGTAAGTTGTTTCGGTGGGAGACGGTGGGAATAAGTAAGCAAGTTGGCTAGTGATGCAAATTTTGGTGTGGTAAATACTGTGTGGAGAGTGTGAGGAGGAAAGGAGAGGGTAGTTGGTTGGAGGAACGTATTAAGAAAGCGGATAGAGATTTGACTACAAAGAGTATTGTCTCTGGAAGGTTTGCGCTCGAGAGCATCAATGGGTCCTGGATAAAGTATGCTGGAACAAAGACTGTTGTCATAGAGCTAGGTACGTTTTTCACAAAGCAACAGTGGCATTGTACGAAGGCGAGACCTAGGCAACGAATGTGGGGTGATTCGTAGGAAGATTCAATTGACATGGTACAAAAAGAAGACCTGGACGACAGCTATGCTCGGAAAGGGGGAGAGTCCGTACGGCATTGGAGTAAAACCATGATGGCGGTGGGTGCGGGAATTCTAGGAGTGCTGTTAAGCTTCTGTGCAGACAACGATGGTGATGTAATGTTTGGCAGAATATGAAGTGGACATTGACCGTTGCTGCAAGTACTGATTAAGAGATATAACCTCGTGTCAGCTCCCCGAGCCTTGTGCTGGTAGTTGTTGAAAGTGTCAGATCTAAGCTCTACAACATATGTACTCGTCTAGTGTGCATGAATAAGATGAAAGCTCACTTCACAAGCGAATCTCGATTGCTGAGACAATCTCCACGGTATAAAGGAACAACGCTTGACCTCAACCAATGAGTGGACAACGTGGAGACCTCCCTCCTTAGTATTCCTGCCTTATCTTCCTAGTCTTCGCACATATTCTCCAGGTCTACGCTCCAATTATTTGGTCTTCGAGCCTTTTCATAGAGTCCGAAATTCTTACCTTCCTGTCCATCGCGATCTCAACGTTTGAGTGTGTATGCTGGACCACTCCGTACTCGTTGTTCACTCCGAATGCGATCCTTCTCCTCTCTCGTACGATCCTCTGCCTCCCTTGCGAACCGCGCTCGTAGCGCTGCCTTACAACGGCAATGTCCTCCTACGTTCTTCACAGGGTTGTCCCGGCAGCCTATACACCGAGGTGGATAACAAGGAGCTCTAAGCATCGCTGCCAAGCACTTCTTCCCAGTGTTATGCTACAGACCCGTATTCTCGTCCATCGCCCCGCAATTAATGGTAGAACGATTATAACGATGCTCTAAGCACAAGTATGTGCCTGCTGGGAAGAGGTATGGATGTGAGTTCCAAGCGGTGTGGAACGATCGTCTTTTGGCGTCCATGCTGGCGAATCTGACCGGCGGAATGAGTTCGCCGGCGGAAGCATGGGTTTATACGGCGGAGAATTATGAGCGAAATTTTTGTGTCGTCATTGAGGCAGGAGATGGTTTGCATCTGGAACCCAGGAAGGAGGTTGATCAAGCTGCGGGTCTTAGGTGCAGGCGAGGCTGATGGTAGTGACATAATTGCTGGTGTTGAGTTAGCCATGCCGCCGGTACCTTCCACTGAGGACATGTACAGAAAAACAGCAAGACTTGCTGAGGAGGCACGAACTATGGTGATATAAGCGTATCTGAAGCCGGCGTAGCAGTCGGAATATTGGTCCAATTCGAAGCTGTGGTTATCCTTGAGGACCCTTCTGATGAGCGGCAGTCGGGGCAATTCACGTAGATGTCGAGCATGATCATCGCAAAACATGTATAACGAAGACTAATGCTAGTGTTATTCTCCTGAGCGTTGGTAGTGTGTACTGATTTAAAGGTGCAGTAGATTGGTGTAGTGTACAGATTGCTGGGATGTGATACACGTTTTCGTAACAGAGCGTAGACACACTAAAGATCATTAAAGGGCGATGATAAGAAAGAAACTCATCCTAACCCCAAGCAGCCACGATGCGCTACCAGAAAAGGTGAGAACAATCCAAAAGACATTTGTACCGCGGCGCCGGATACATTAGGTTGAGGCATATTCGAGGTCACATTCCTTGACAGCACCCCTTTATCGAGTGGCTCGCCCCCGCAGCTATATACATATTAATTACTTCTAATCGTCGTAACTCCGGCTAGTATAAATTCACCGCGATAGTCCAGTAATAAGTTAGAGGACCTTCTAACCCTTCCGGTAAACCCGAACCATTAGAAAACCTAGGTAGAGTAGGTAATTTTATTTATTCGGTAGCTAGTACTAGCTACGAAAATATAATAATAATCGATAAAATTATTCCCGAAGGTATATATTCTTCTTCGTATATTAAGGGTCTCGAACTTAAAGCGGTATTAATTCCGTAGATTTTTAATAACCGGAAATTTGTCACGGGGTGGACTTTAGTAGGAGTATTATTATAGATATTTACTAAAACGGCGGGCTGAGCCCTAGCGCTAGCCCTATCGAGACTAGGGTAATACTAGGATTCTAGTATATTAGGGCCAAATCCTCTATAGAATAATCAATATCTTTTATATTATATATTATTATATTAACCCCTTATTAAATAGTAGTAACGGTGATATTAATATAAAATTATACCTCTTCTATATTAGTAAAAACGATTATATTAATTATAAATAATAAAATAACTTTTAAAAAAACGGTTAATATACTCCCTATTAACTACTATATTTAAAATAATTTACTCTATATCGATAGCGAGTCTTATTTATATTATATTTATTTAATATTTCTATATTATACTTTACTACCTTAAATAAATACTTCTAAACTCTTTATTAAATTATTAAAATAATTTATTCAATACTCTTTTTATTTAGGGTATCTATAGTAAATATTAAATTAAGTATTTAAAACGTCTCTTTATTTATTTCCCTTTTATTAGTATAATTACTTATTTTAATAAATTATTTATTAAGTAAATATCTAGCCTAGTAAATATATTATTAATTATATCTCTTACGCTTCCGCTATAGAAAAAAGAATACTAGAATACTAGTCTTTTAATACTACTTTTATTATTCGCCTAGTATTACTACTTTTAATATTTATTATTAATTATTACTTTAGTTATTACCCTAGAAGA
>JAABUS010003535.1_pt1 | contig 25117 bp, 1 predicted proteins | sample 5560161 | NCBI WGS metagenome assembly JAABUS01 (sample SAMN10711885, study PRJNA513376) | rock metagenome | isolation source: Antarctica rocks | place: Antarctica: Victoria Land, Trio Nunatak nord | collected 2016-01-04
ATACGCTCAAATTGTAATAAAAATTAATATCTATTATTATACATAAATTAATATAAAGATTATCGAAAATTATTATATAATATTTATTAAAATATTTAAAATATTAAAAGAAGTTATTTGTTAAATTATTTAAATTATTTATATTAATTATAAAAACAAAGAATTGCGAACTTTTATAATAAATATAAATAAAAAATAAGTTTAAAATATATTTAATATATATTAAAATTATATAAATATTATTAATATTTTATCTAGAATTTAAGAAATATTTTTACAATTTTAACAATTTTTAAAAATAATTTAAATATCTTAAATATATATTAGTCTTCTATTAAATATATTTTAAATATAATTTTTAAAAATATTATTTTAATTATTTAACAACTTATTTTATTAATTAATTTTAAAAAATTAAAACTATTAACAAACTACTATAGTATATAAATAATATAAATATATTATATTTTAAATTTAAAATATAAATTAAATATCAAAAAACAAAATAAATTTTTGTCAAATTATATAAAAAGAAATTAAAAATTTCTTTGTATTAATAAACACTAATTTGCAATTATATTAATATAAAAGAAAACAATTACTTTTAAAACAATAAATTTGTAAAACAAAAACTATTATTACTTGTTTTTATATTTAGATAGAATCTATATTTGTTTTAAGCTATATTTATATTAATTATATACTAAAATAAGAAAATACATTATTAAGATATTTAAAAAGAACAATTTTAAAATAGAAAAAGATATTTTATTTATTTAACGCAATTGCAATAAATTTAATTGTATTGTTGTTTAATTAATTAAAAAAAATATATACAATTAGTTTATATTTAATTTAACTTAATAGTTAATCAAATTATAAATAAAAAAAATTAAAAAGTTGTAAAGTATTATTAACAATATTTATATCTTTTTTTTAATTTAAAAAATTCTTATATAATACTTTTTTTTAATAGACTTGATTTTAAGTATAAATCTAAAATATCTAAATTTGATAACAAGATTTTTTATATATTTTAAAGTTGCAATTTAAGAACTACTTACTTAATAAAAAATTAATATTAAATATCGACTCAATATATATTAGATAAAGATTCTAAAATATCTTCTTTAATATAACAACATATAAAAATATTATTTAAAAAAAATAGATATTAAGTATCGACTCAATATATATTAGATAAAAATTCTAAAATATCTTTTTTAATACAACAATATATAGAGATACTATTTAGAAAAGATAGATATTAAGTATTGACTCAATATATATTAAATAAAGATCTTAAAATATCTTTTTTAATACAACAATATGCAAAAATACTATTTAGAAAAAACAAATATTAGATATTGATTTAGTATATATTTAGTAAAATTTTTAAAACATTTTCTTTAATATAACAATATACAAAGATATTATTTAGAAAAAATAAATATTAAATATTAATTCAATATATATTGTTGTTTAGCTTAAATAAGTATAAATTAGACTTAAACTTTATAAACAATATATCAAAATTAAGCAAAAAATACAAAACAATATTATTAAAATATTAAATTAAAAATTAAATACAAAAACAATATATACAATATATACGTTAAAAATGTAACAAACTTCTATAGAAGAAAGAGAAAAAACTAACAAAAAAAGTTGTTAAATTAAAGAAATTCGACATTATTAGCAATACAAAGAATACTTTAAATATAATTTTATTATAAGCAAATCAACAATATCTATTAAGCAATTAAGACAATAATAAAGATAAATTAGTTTATAAATTTATATTTTTGTTTTACAAATACTATATAATATTAATAATTTAAAAGCTTTTGTTTAAACTTGAAAGACTATATATAAATCTAGTATATATTAAGTTTATATTAAGTATTAATTTAAAAGAAGATTTATTACTTTATTAAAAGATTTAAAACTAAAAAAAAACAATTAAAAACAAAATTATATACAAGATATTTATATTATTTGTAAAATTAATAAATACAATAACGCAACAAACTATTATAGTTGCTTGTCTAGTTTTATTTTATAAAAAATAATATTTAAAATAAAAAAAATAAATACAAGATTAAAATAGTAAATAAAATAAATATATAGCAAATATAGACAAGATATAAACTTAATATATATTTAAATATAATTAAAAAAAAATCTTAATTTAAGATTAAAAAAAGTATAGAGAGATTTTATATTAGATATAGATTGTACTTTATTTTAAATTAATTTGCAAAAGAATTTTTTTTATTAAAATATAATTGTTGTAGCAATTACGCAAAAGCAAAATATATAATAAATATTAATCTACTTTGCTAGATCGAAATTAAAAAGACAAATATCTAATTGTTTATATTGTATATACTAGACACAATTGAAAGCACACAACTAATTAAGACAAATCAAAATGTTATATACAATATATACTAAGTCTAAGATTTAATTAAACAATCTTAAAAACTTTTTGTTATTAATTTGTTTTAATTTATACTTAGTATATATCTAATATATACAATAAGAGACAATCTAATCTTTGTCTTTTTTAGTTGTAAATATAGCAATAGTTTTTGCAACAATTGTATTAATTAAATATACGCTTAACATAATTTTAATATAGATAAAAAAATAATTGCATTGATTCTTATTATTAACAAAGATAAATTTATTTAAAAAAGAACTAGCTATATATAAACTTAGTATAGACATATTATAGACGTAACAAAAAATCGCAAATAATATTTTACTTTTTTTCGCTATTAAGATATTAATTAAAACGCAAATATTTGTTAAATATAAAATTAGTATAGTTTTAATATAATAAATTAGCAAATAAGATTTGTTTTTATTTAAATCAAAAAAAATATTGTAATTCTTTTCTATATATATAGTAAATATAAGTATAATATATATAAGTTTTAAGCTTTTTTATTAGAGTCGATTATTGTATTTGACTTAAAAATTTACTATTATAAACAACTTTTTTTTGTTAATTACGCATATATTAAATATAAATAAGATATAAATCTTTAAAGATTTTCGAAATCTTAAATATATTATTATTATAAGATTTTTTTGCTTCTTTATATTTCTTTAATATTAGCATATATTTAGTATAGATTAAATCTAAAATATAATTAAATAATCTATTCGAAAATTCGATATCTATAACAAGTACATTAATTTGTATATAATTTAAATATATACTAAGTACAAATTAATATAATAAGATATATAAAAAGAAGCTTTTTAACTAAAATACTAGTATAGCACTAAAAATAAGTTAATATAAGCTTAATATATCTTAAAACTAAATTAAAAGTATACTTCTTGCAAATATTCTTTAAATTGAAAAACAAATATTTAAAAAAAAAATATATATATATTAGTAACTTTAATAATTGTATTAGTACAAGTCTAGTATTAGTTAAATCTATATATAATTAATATATTGTTAAAGTCTTAAATAACAAGATAAGCATTTATATATATAGTATAAAAACAAAAAAAAATAAAAGATAGATTAAATATATAACAAGTATAAAATAAGTTTATTGTGCAATAAAAATATATATTAAAAACAATTGCAAATTCTTAATTATAACAACTATCTTATATAAACTTAATATATATTTAATATTAATCTAATTTACGCAATATACTCTATATTATTTATATATTAATAGATAATTATATTAACAATATATTTGTATTTATACAAAATATAAATTTAGTTTAAACAAAATATATAGAAATTATATTTTAATTTTGTAGAATAATTTGTATTTTGTTATTTTTTAAATTTAACTTAAAACTTTACAATACTAAATTAGTATAAACTAAATATATATTAAATATAAAAAAATATATATATTTCTTTTTAAGATAATATATATTTAAAGAAATATTTCTTATATTCAAATTTGCAATTATATATACTTAGCTTATATATTATATATAATTAATTAAAATATTTGTTTACTTGTTTTAGTATAATATATTCTTTAATAACAATGTAATTTAATTTTAATTTCGACTTAATATATATTAAATATAAATAAAACTATTGCTATATATACAAATAATTAACAATTAAAAGTAGACTAATTGTTTAATTTTAATAGTTGGAATCGAATTGTATAAATTATAAAAATACTAACTATATTAGGTTAAAACTTGGTCTAATTAGATATAACTTTCGGGTCGAATTATAGATTTTGGGGAAAACCCGACCCGAACAATTAGTCTAATTAAAAGCGATAAAAGTTATTTTATATATTTAATTAATTAATATTATTGTATAATTATATTTGCTAATACTTAGTATATATTAAGTTGTAATTAAATTTATATAACTTATATACTCGAATTAAAGAAAACAATTTAAGTTCTAAAATTTAATACAATTGATAATATTTAATATATACTAAACTTAAATTAAATCTATATATAGATTATCTACTATTTTTTGTAATTTTAATAGTAAATATTATTGATACTTAATATAAATTAAGTTGCAATAAAAAATATCTTTTTATTAGATTTATTATCTATTTAGTTGTATTTTATATATATTAAATATAGACTTAATATATATTTAATATAGAATTGTACTATAATTAAACGCTTATATTTAATTACAAAATTAAAATTCGAATTAGAGAAAAATTCTTAAGTATATAATTAATATATATTAGACAAAAGTATTGTATATATTATACTTATTGTAATAATATCTTAGAGAAAACAAATTTTGCGTATTTGTTATATTAAAATTATTGTAATATATTCTAAAATTAGCAAACTAAATTGTAACAATACTTATATTAAATATATATTAAGATAATAGAAGCAATAAAATTAAAGAATATACTAAATTTATATTATAAACTTGTTAGTAAAATTAGAAACATATATTATAATAATATAGATATTTAGAAAAGATAAAGATAAAAGACGCAACAATTGTATTTTAATTTTACAAAATATACTAAAAACTTAATGCGCAACTTATGCAATCTTATTTATTTTTAATATATACTACAACAATACTAAATCTATATTTGAATTATATCTTATATAGATATATCGAAATTGCGTATTTAAAATTAAAATAATAGTTTTTTTTTAATAGTTATTAACTATATTAAGTATATATTTAGTTTATTCTAAGTTTTAGAAATTAAACAAAATTATAATTACTTAATATAATAAAATAATTAATTTATATATTTAATATATACTAGATATATATATCTTGTCTTCGATAAATCTTTTTAAACTTTTAATTTTTTAATTTAATTTAGTACAATATATATAAAGTATAGATTTAATATAAACAAAGCTTATTCTAAGTGCAAATTTTTTACTTAAGATAAACTCTAAAATAACTAAATTATAGACTTAGTATATATTTAGTATATACAACTTGCAATAAAGATATTTTTTCAAACTTATAATTTTTGTTTTATTTAGTATAGTCTATGTTAAGCATAGATTAAGTATAAATAGAGCTTATCTTAAATGGGAATTCCTACTCGAGATAAGTTTGTTCCAAGTAGGAAATCTGCACTCGGGATAAGCTATATGCTCTATATTCGAGACTAGAAAATATAGATTCGAAGAATAATCGAAGAGCAAAGTCTATTTAGTCTAAAATCGTAATAGTTAAAAGCAATTCTACCAAGAAAGTAAATCTACAATTATTAAAATAATTAAGAATAGTAATTGTAGATATAGACTGATTGCGTCGGATCAATTAATCAAGTTCGAGTCGATTAATCGAATCGAATTGGATCGGATCGGTTTCAAAAGTTGAAATCGAAAAGTCGAATTAATTTCTAAAGTTAAAATCGAAAATCGACTTGAGTTAAATTAAGATTTAGAGATAAAATCGAAACTCGATTCGAAAAATCGACTTAAATTATTATTTTAATAAATTCTATTATTTTTAGTAATACTTTGATAGAAATAGTTAATTTATTGCATTTAATTAATAATTATATTAGAAACATCTATTTATAATAGTATTACTATAATGTATTACTATAATATATTATCTATAATAATAATAAATCTAAATTTAAACTTATTTTATACTATTTTTAGTAATTCTTGATATAATAACGTTATTTTCGATTTCTTAACAATTCGATTCGATTCCTAATATTGGAATCGAATATCGACTCGAATCGAATTGAATCAATTTCAAAATAATATTAATTCGATCGAATTTTGGGTCGGTTTCTAATGTTGAAATTGTTAAGTCGGATCAATTTTAATAGTTGGAATCGAAATCCGATTCGACAATTAGTCTATGTAGATATATTATTGCAAATATCTATTACTTTTTTACTATCTTTAAAATGCAAAAAAATTACTCTAAATATTTGCTTCTATCCGAAAATAGTTGCGAAGTAGAATTTTGCATATTTACAAAACTATATATTAATCTTATAAATATATTATCGTAAATATCTATTGCTTTCTTATTATCTACAAAATACAAAAAATTATTCTAAATATTTGTTTCTTTCTATTGCTATCGAAAAAAGTAATTATAAAGTAGAACTTTGCGTATCTATATTGCAATATATACAACTTTGTAAATATTATTACTAGTATAATAACAATTTAGAAATTATATTGCAATTAAAACTAATAATATAAATCTTAAAAACTAAGACTCTAAAAGAGAATATAATTGTAAAATATATCTCGCAATATTAGATTTGCTTTGCAATAGTATATTCAATATATATTAATATATATTTAACAAAGAGTTGCGCAAACTAGATTCAAACAAAACTAGTATTAAGTTAGCAAATACTATTTAAACATTGTTTTTTTTAATAGCAAACAAGAAAATATCTTATAGAGAGCGAGATTTTTCTTATATTTGCGTTTTTTAGCAATTAATTCTACTACAAATACTATTACTATTATATATGTTATCTAACTTAACTTGCTTAACTATATAGCTTTATCTAAAGAGATAGTTGCTACTTTATACTAGTATCTCTATTTTAATTAGCTTATACTGTACTGGCTTTTGTAGAAGTGATTCTACCGGAAGTTCCTAGTGCTTCCACCAAATACCCACGGTTTTTGGTTATTCCTAGAGAATTTACCAAGGGTTCACCGAGGGTTCGTCAAGAAATCACCAAGTTTTCACCGATCCTGAACCCCTCACTAGATTCGCACCGGTAATTCACCGGTTTTTCACCCTATAGACCCTATAGGTGCTATTTTATTCAATTTTGAAAATTTGAAAATTTTACCTAAGTCTCGACGCTAGCCTAATCGGGGTTTTAATTTTTAGAATGTTAAATAGTAAAGTATCTAAATCGTTGATTCGTCAAAACGTGAAGGCGTTAGAGTATTTTTCTAATTTTAAATTTAAAGTTTTAACCTTAAATTTAAAGTTTAAAATACTCGGGAAAGCTCTAGCTCTATAATTATCAACACTAGTAGAGTTTTAATTAGATAATTAGACGTTTCGCTTAAAATATATAAGCGCGAAAGACCCCCCTACTAGTGCGTGCAAATTTAGATTTATTATTATTAATATTAGATAGTATAAGTACTTAAGTACTTAATTAAATTGTTTTTTTTTGATACTTTAGTGCAATAACGGTGAGCTCACCTACTAACCGTGAGGGGTGTTATGGGATATTAAACCGAGTATAACGAGTGATTTACTAGGAAATTACTAGGAAATGACTAGGAAAAAACCGTTTTCTCACCGGATGTTCACCGGGAGTTCACCGGCAATTTACCGATTTTCCGCAGAGAAATCACTTTATAGAGAGGCTATACAGTATTTAGATTATTATTTTAAGAAAAATAGTTAAAAAATATTAAAAAAATAGTAAAAATAGTTAAAAAATATTAAAAAAATAGTAAAAAAAATTTCAAAAATTAATAAAATTCTTAATAAAAAAATTTTAGACTAAAGATATTTAAATCGAAAAGATTTAAATTAAAATTAAAAAATTATTTTATTGCAAATAAAAAATATAGATTCTAGATTAGAAAATTTTTGTTAAATATAATAAATTGCTTTATATTTTAGAAAATACAATTATTAGAAAAAAGTTAATTTGCAAAAACTATAATAATTTTTTGATAAAATTTTTTGATAAAATATTTTGAAATTAAGAAAATTCTAAATTTATTTTAACTAGACTGACCGTTCGGGTCGATTTTTCCCCGAAATCTATAACTCGACCCGAAAGTTATATCTAATTAGGTCAAGTTTTAACCTAATATAGTTAGTATTTTCATAATTTATGCAATTCGATTTCAACTATTAGAACCGAACGATTAGTCTAATTTTAACAAAAAATTTTCTAACTTATTTGCGCAAAATAGATAAAAATATATATTAAAATTTCTTATTATAAATTGTATAATAAATTTCGATTTTTATTTATTATGAAAAAACTATAAAAAGAAATTATTATAAATTTTGTAATAAACTTGCTATTAAACAAATATTATAAAATTATATATAACTCAATTTTTATAATAGTTAATTATTGTACAAAAATAATTAGATATATATCTATAATTATTAGAATTAATATTACGAAATTAGCAAAAATATTTTTTAATAAAATTGTTTTATATTTTGAAATATTAACTAATATAGTAAACAATCAAAAATTTGTTTTTACTAGTATTTTCTAATTTACTATATATTTCTATATATAAATTAAAAAATAATTAAATATTGTTTTCTATTCTTAAACAAATAGTTTAATCGAACGACAAAATTAAATTTTTAAATATTATTTTTGTATTTATATTAATATTAAATAGACAAAATAGACAAATCTATTATTAATAGCAAAACTTGTCTACAATAATAGTTATTATATTTTAGTCGAAACTTTGTTGTTCTATTTAATATACAATTATTATTCAAAGATTTACTATAAAATTAAGAACAATTTTATTAAAAAAAAGATACTATTAGCGCAAAAACACATAAAACAGTTTTATAATTTAAAAAAAATTAGTAAAGTATCTTAAAAATACTATTGTATAGTAGATAAAATACTACAATAAAAAATATAAATTAAAAAGTTTTATTGTAAAAGAATTAATTATATTTTTGATTAAAAATTTGAAACAAAAGAAATCTAGCAAAAAAATATTGTATAAATATATTAAATTGTTTAGAATTAAAAATAAAATTAAAACACAAATTTATTGTTTTAATCTATTTAATATCTATCAAATTTATAATATTTTTTATATTTTATTTCTAAAATTATATTTGTATTGTGGTAACAATAAATAGATAGAATAAATATTACAAGTTTCGAAACTTATTAACAACAAAATTTAATAAAAAATTGAATTTTTTTAGAAAAGATTAAATTAAAAAAACAAATATAATATAAAATTAAATAGATAAATTAAGACAAAAAATACAATTAATAGCTAAGAAAAAAATCTCTAAATAATATTAATAAGTTGCAAAAAACTTTAAAAAACAAACATATAGTAGATAAAAACAAAAGAAATAATACAATATATATTGCAATAACAACAACTATATTAATAATAATTTGCTTAATAGAATATTACGCAATTGTTATTATATTGTTGTTGTATAATTAGATTTACAAAAACAAATCTCTTTATTTTGTTATATAAGATATTAAAAACAATAGAATTGTTTCTTTTAATATATATACTTAAAATATAACTCGAAAATATAACTATCTTACTATTTTCTATTAGTTAACAATGTACTGCAATAATTTAACAAATTCTTAATATTATATTAAATTTGTTTTAGAATAATTAGAGAAAACTCTTGAATTTATTCGAAAATAAATTATTAAATCTTTTAAAGTTAATTATAGACAAATTTTTAAAATTGTTTAAAATACTTATTTTTTTTTGAAAAAAATAAATTGCAAAAAATTTGTTTTATATAATTTTTTTTGTTTTGTTACAAATTTGTTCTTATTATTTATATATATTTTTGTATTTTTTATTCTTTAAAAATATAAAATAAGCAAAATACAAGCAAAATTAAAATTAAAATTTATTATATTTTTATCTAACAATTTTATCGACAACTTAGAGTTGCAAAAAAACTTAATTACAAAATTGTAAAATTTTGCAAAAAAATCTTTTAAACTTATTTAATTTAGATTAATAACAAATTTAAAAACAATTTTTTTTAATTCAATTTTTTTTGTTTTTATTAATTTTTTGTTTTTGTTTTAAATTCTAAATATATATTAATAAAGTATCGAAGAGCAAATAAAAATATTTTTTTTTAATATTTTTTTAAAAAATAGATCGATTAGTTGTTGCGTTTTAACAAAAAAAAATTTAAATTATTTTTGTTTTTGCAAACTTTTGTTCGAACTTAATCTAATATTTATAAATGCAAATTAAATTGTATTTAAGTTAACAAATATAAGATTAAAGTTAATTTATTATTAATAAAATAAATTCTTTATTGTATTGTTAGCTCTTTATTTTGCAAACTATATATTTTTTTATATATTTTATTGCTCTAAAAATTGTATTTTTAATTTCAAATCTTTTATAATAATTAATAACAAGTTTTTCTATTTAATTTCGAAAATATTTAATGCAAGCAAAACTTATTGCAATAGAGCAATTTCTTTTTTTGCAAATATATATATATTTGTTTATGCAAGTTATATATAGAAAATTATTATAAACTATAATATATTAGTTTAGCAAACAATAAAATATTAAAATTTTTGATTTTTTTAATTTTTTAATTTCTTAAAGAAAAAATAAAAAATAAAAGATATATTAATTTGAGATTTGCACTATATATATAAGTCTTATATATTGTTTTTATTGCAACAATTTACTTATAATAAGAAAACAATTGCAATTAAGAAAAAAAGAAAAGAAAAAGAAAAGAAAAGAAAAGAAAAATTATATTTATAATTTATCTAGTATTTGCGCAATACTAATTTTATTTTAAATTTTATTTAGAATTTTAACAACAACAATCGACAAAACAATAATATATTATAGATTGTTATTATTGTTATTATATTGTTTTATAGATTGTATTAAGTTAAAGTTTTAATTAATTTCTATTAGATAGAAAACTCTTTTTCTTTTAATTTTTAGAGAGATTTAAATTTTTTTTTAACAAGCTTTTGTAATACTAATATTTAGTAGATATTTTTGTTTTTAATAAAATTAATACAGTTTTTTATATTATTGAAGATTAGTACTCTAAGAGAGAAGATAACTATAATACTATAGTATTAGAAATGCGCTAGCGTCTCAAAATATAATAGAATATATAATTTCGAGTATTTATAAAAGTCTCGAATAACAAAACATTTCTTTTAGATTAAATAACAAAAAACAAATTTGTATATTATAGCAAATATTAGATAGAGAAAAAGTCTATTTCTTGTTGTTTTTTAACAATTAGTTCTACTACTATCTATTCTATATAGTTGAGAAATAGTAATATAAGTCTATTATATCTTATATCTTTTATATCTTAGTGCGTTAGCAAGAAGGAAATATACTTGTATCTTACAATAATTTCGAGATAAAGCAAATCGAAACAATTGTAAAGTTGTTTTAAAATCTTTAGTATTTAATAATATATCGACAATTCTGTAATCTCTACTTAGAAAGTATCTATTGCAAATTCTACTAATTTAATTATTAGTTAACTTAGAACCTATTTAGTAACAAAAGTCTTAATACTTGTTTAACAAAAATTCAATTTCGATATTCGAGATACGTACGAACTTTCGCAATACTTTGTTTACGTCTTTATTTGCTACTTGTCTATACTATAGTAATTTGTATAGCAGAATCGAACAATTTGTAAAATTTCTATACGTAGATTATATATTGACAAAAATATCTCTTGTTGTGCGTATAATAATTGTAGATTGCGCTTATAAATTGCGTTTGTAAAACTTAACAATATACAAAGTTAGATTTTGGCAAAACGTATATCAATTACGTGTTTGCAAATTCTACTAATTACAGCTTAATTTTGCGCTTAATTATATAAAGCAAGCATATTGATATATTAGCTAATTTAACTATTAGCTACTAATAGTACTATTAATAAGAGTTCCGAAATTGTTAATAACTAGTTACTAAAGCTTTAATTTTTATAAAGCAAAAGACAACAAGAAAAAAAAATTAAATACGTTATTTTAATAATAATAAATAATAGTATCTTATGTTTGTTTGTTTTGTAAATACAATTTATTAATAGAATTTCGAAATTATTATATAGAAGTTGTTGTATATATTTTAATATAAAGAAAAGAAATCTATAATTAATTAAATATGTTTATTAAATTGTTAGCAATTATATACTTTAGTTTATTATTATATCTTTTTTTCTTATAATTTATATATTATTTTTTTGTATTATCTAGAGTTCTATTAATATTTAAGTAGATATTAAGTATTTAAGTTGTTTAATCTTTAATTCTTAATATATTTTTATATATTTTGCGACTTAAAAATATAATTTCTTAAATTATTATTAAAAAAAGATTTATTAAATTTGTTATAATCTTAAAGCTCTTAACAAACTTCTTCTCAAATTTTTATTTGTTATATTGTTTATAGTTATTTTTTAAAATATTAGATATTCGCTTTAATTAATAGAAGAATAATTATAATAAAAATTAACAATTTTTAAATATTATTGTTTTTTTGTCTATTTTTGAATCTTTGTAGTTGTTCTTTAGTTTTGCAATAATAATAAATTTGTAATTATTTTTTAAATAAATATAATACAATATTTGTTGTTAGCAAATTTAGTCTTATTATAAATATTGTATTTAATAAAAATCTTTATTATAATACTTTTTTTAGATCGCTTAAAGCAATTTTTAATAATTGTATAATTTATAGTTTTTGTATATTTGTTAATTGTCTTAATAAAATTATTAAGTAATAAATAAATACTTTCTTTAAATAATGCAAAAGATATAGTAAGATAATAAAGAAAATAATATTAATAGCAACAACAAAAATACAAGAAATTAACAATAACAACAACAACAATATAAACAAAAGATATATAAAGTCTAAGAATTACTTGATTAAACTTAGTACAAAAGATAATATATATACAAAGTTCTAGATAATATATAATTAAAGTAGAATAATATAAGCGAAGTAATTAGACTGATTGCGTCGGGTCGAGTTATCGAGTTCGAATCAAGTACTCGATCTAAATCGAATCGAGTCGATTTCAAAAGTTAAAATCGAAAAGTTAATTCAATTTCTAACGTTGAAATTAACTATTTAGTTTGAGTTGCAAACTTAAAATCGAAAATCGATTCAAAAAATCGACTCGAATTGTTAAGACTATTATATTTAGTAATTTATTTTATTTTTAGTAATAATTAATTAATAATTTAATAGAAATAATTAATCTATTTAATTTAATTAATAAATATAGTAGATTATTTTTATATTATATATTACTATTATACATTACTTAAAAAATAATAAAAAATCTAAATTTAAAATTATTTTATACTATTTTTAGTATACTTGATATTCTTGACAATTCGGTTTAATTTCTAATATTGAAATTAAGAATTAAGTCGAGTCGAGTTAATTTAATTTTAAAATAATAGAAATCGAATTAAATTTCGAATCAATTTCTAATATTAAAATTAACAAGTCGAATTAATTTTAAAAGTTGAAATCGAAATCCAATCCAACAATCAGTCTAGAAGTAATTATCTAAAAAAACGTTTTAGAAACTTTATCTAATATATGCTAAATTAATATCTAGCGTTTATCTTTTCTAAATAATATCTTTATATATTATTATATTAAAGAAGATATTTTAAGATCTTTATTTAATATATATTAAGTTAATACTTAATATTTAATTTTTATTAAATAAATAGTTTTTGAGTTGCAAGTTTAGAATGTGTCAAAAATCTCGCTATTAGATTCAAATATTATATCTATGCTAAATTTATACTTAGAATTAAATCTATTTAGAAAAAGTATTATATAAGAATTTTTTAGATTAAAAGAAAGATTCAAATATTGTTAACAACACTTTGTAACTTTTCGATCTTGTTTATCTATAATTTAATTATTTATTAAGTTAAATTAAATATAAATTAATTAAATGTATTTTTTTTAACTAATTAAACAACAATATAATTAAACTTATTACAATTGCGTTAAGTAAATAAAATGTTTTTTTCTATTTTAAAATTGTTCTTTTCAAATATCTTAGTAACATATATTCTTATTCTAGTATATAATTAGCATAAATATAGCTTAGAACAAATATAAGTTTTATTTAAATATAGAAACAAATAGTAATAACTTTTGTTTTACAAACAAATTGTCTTAAAAATAATTGTTTTTTTTTATATTAATACAATTGCAAACTAGTATTTATTAATTCAAAGATATCTTTAATTTCTTTTTATACAACTTAACAAAAATTTATTTTGTCTTTTAATATTTAATTTATATCTTAATTTTAAAATATAATATATTTATATTGTTTATGCGCTATAGTAGTTTGTTAATAGTTTTGATTTTTTAAAATTAATTAATAAGATAAGTTTTCGAATAATTAAAATAGTATTTTTAAAGATTATATTTAAAATATATTTAACAAAAGTCTAATATATACTTAAAATATTTAAATTACTTTCAAAAATTATTAGAATTGTAAAAATATTTTTCAAATTTCTAAAATATAATATTAATAATATTTGTAAAGTCTTAATATATTTTAAATATATTTTAAACTTATTTTTTGTTTCTATTTATTATAAAAGTTTGTAATTCTTTGTTTTTATAATTAATATAAAAAATTTAAAAAATTTAACAAACAACTTCTTTCAACGTTTTAAATATTTTAATAAATATTATATAATAAGTTTTAGTAATTTGTATATTGTTTTACGCATAATAATAGATTTTCTATTGTAATTTAAGTATATACTTAATATATATTAAGTATATATTAAATTTACAACAATAATTCTTATTTTAATTTAAAATATTATATAGATTTGTTTTATTTTAAATTTGTTTAAATACAAAATTTATTTTAAAATATAATTAATTTATAAAAATTTTAGTCTAAGTATAAGTATAATATACAACAATATATTGTTAGAAACTTTTTATTAAAATTTTTTTTTTATTTATTGCTTCTTTAAAGAATACAATTAATTAAAAGCAAATTTTCGCTTAACTTTTATAGATTGTAAACTAAAATTATGCAAAGTTTAAACTAAATATAAATTATTCTTTTAAAACTATTTTAATAAAAAAATTCTTAAATTTTTGCTTATAAATTAATATTGTTATACAATCTTTTATATTAAGATTATTATATATATAATATAGAGCAATCTTATTATATTTAATATATAAATCAAATATAATAAAAGAGAATCTAAAGTGTCTTGCAAAATATTTAGCGCAAATAAAATCTATATTAAATATAAACTTAATTTATATATTATTAAAAATAATAAATTTTATTGTTTAATTGTTACAATTATATTATTAACAATTTTTCGAAATATTCTAATAAAATACAATAAATAATAAGTATAATCTTTGCGTGCAATTAGTATAAGAAATACAAATTATTTTTAATTAACAAAAATATAAATATTTACGTCTAGAGTTTTCTACTAATTAACACAATAGTTGTACAACAATTGTATATCGATTAAACAATAGAAATCTTAATATTTTATAATTGTTTAACGGTTGTTTAACAGTTTAATATTAGAAAGTTAGATAAATATAGTTAAACAACAGCTGTTTAACAATTTGATATTAGAAATTTAGATAAATATAGTTAAACAACAGTTAAACAACAATTGTTTACTCTATAGATATCTATAGATACTAATTTTTATATTAATTTTTTTTAACAACAATTGAACACTAAAAAATTCGTTTTTCTACGATTTTTCTACAATTGAACAACGATTGAACAACAATTGTTTAACGAATAGATATCTATAGATACTAATTTTAATATAGAAATTTTTAAAAAATTAAGAAGTTTGTTATCTACTCAAACAATTTATACTTACAATTGAAAAAATTAATTGTTAACAATAAAAAGATACAAAATCTAAAAAACAAATATATTAACAAAATTTGTTAGAAAATACTTTATTAACAATATAGTTATATTAGTATTATATAAATATATAATAGATTTATTAAAATTAAACAATATTTGCAATTAATTAACAAGCTGTTAAGATTAAACAATATTTTTATATTATAGAAAACTCTAAAAAATAAAATAAAGAAAATTAATTTTTGTGTAAACAAAATAACTTGTTTAGTATTACTAACAATACAAATAACTTTATTATATTAATTGTTAAAATTACTATAACTATTTAAATTAAAAATAGTATTAGCAATAATTAGCAAAACAAAAATAACTATTAAATATTTGTCGAAAAAAAATATATTATATTTATCGATTATAGATATTATATTTGCAATTAAATAAATTATAAATTAAATAATTCTATATATTTGTAATATTAAATAAAGATAAATAAGCAAAACAAAAGTAACGTATTTTTGAAAAATTTAAAGTCTAATATTTGTTGCTACAATATTAGATATAAAAAGTTAAAAACAACAAATTAAAATATTAATTTAAACAATTTTTTTTAATATATTATATAATATAAGCGAAATTAAGTGTTTTATTAATTTAGAAACTTAAAAGAACTTTATTTTGCAATTTTTTGATAAAAGTATATAGTTATTAAAAGGTATTTCTTTGTTATTGTAGATATAGATTGTTAATAATTATATTATTGTTTTGTATAAAATATAGAAATTCTTTATTACTATTATAAATAGCAAAGAAATATATAAAAGCAATTGTTCTAAATTTTATACTATTAATATATAAGACTACAATATAATTCTCGAACTATTTTAATTCGAGAAAATTAATTTAAATATTAAAAAATCGAATTGTATTTAAATTTATTAAAATAGTTTTGTTAAATAATCGAAAAAAAATATTTAGATAGTTAATTCTAAAAAATTTATACAATTTGTTATATTTGTTTTTAAAAATTATAACAAAATCTATATTATATTTCTATATTAAATACTATTTTCGAAAAAGCTTTCGAATTATACAAAAAAAAGATTGTAAAATATAGTATATTTTAGATTAAAAAATTAGTTGTTTCGAATTAAATTAAAAAAATTATAAAGATATTTTTAAAAGAGTTTTTAAATATGTTTAATATATATAATTAGATAAAGTATTTAATTAATTTTATAAAAAGCAAAATATTGTATACAAAATATATATATAATATATTGCAAAATAAATTAATTGCAATACAAAAATATCTCGCAAATATATTATTAAAAAACTAAATATACTTCGACAATTCTAGAATCTCTACTTAGAAAATATTTGTTGCAAATTCTACTAATTTGACTATTAGTTAATCTAGAGTTTATTTAGCAACAAAAGTCTTAATACTTGTTTGAAAGAAATTCAATTTTAATATTGAAGATATATATAGACTCTTGCAATACTTTATTTATATCTTTATTTGTTATTTGTCTATATTATAGTAATTTATATAGTAGAATTAAAAAATTTGTAAGATTTCTACGCGTAAGTTATACGTCGACAAGAATCTCTCTTGTTGTGCGCATAATAATTGTAAATTGCGTTTGTAAATTGCGTTTATAAATTGTATTTATAGATTGCGCTTATAAAACTTAATAATATACAAAATTAAATTTTAACAAAGCGTATATCAATTACGCTTTTGCAAATTCTGTTAATTGCAACTCAATTTTGCGCTTTATTATATAGAGCAAACATATTAATATATTAGCTAATTTAACTATTAGTTACTAATAGTACTATTAACAAGAGTTTCGAAATTGTCAATATATTTCTTAAATAATTCTATTAAATTTCTAGTATTATTTGTAAAGAAATCTAATAATAGCTTGTATCTTTATATAAACTATTGCAAATTTAATGAAATTATTGTTAAAAACATATATATATTTTTCATTTTTTTTTAGAGATACTTAAGTGTTTTGCAAATACAAAATATTTTATTAAAATTAAAAATATATAATATATATTATTGTATTCGAATTTATTAAAACAATAAATAGAAAATAGCTTTTTATATTTAATATAAACAATTTAAGTATTAAATTATACTTTTTCATTTTATTAATATTTTTGCTATTTTTTAATTTTATATAAATTGCATATTAATATTGTATATTAATATTTGTTATATAATATATCTAAATAATATGTTTATTTATTTAGACTTAAAAAAGCAATATTAAAAAAATATTTACAAAATATTTGTATATTGTTTAAATATTAATTGTATATAAAACTATTAAAATATATATTTAATTACAATAAGATAATTTTTTTAAACTTTATAATTAAAAAGCTAAATTTGTATTAAAATTATTTAAAAATAATCTAAATTAAAATTAACAAAAAATATTTTTATATTTTTTAAATTTGCAAAATTCTATTAATATTTTATTTGCAAATTTTTTTAAATTGTAATATTCTTAACAATAGATATTAAAAAAAAATTGCAATTTATATATATTAAAAAAACAAAAAAAGTTTTTAAAATATTTAAAATATTTTTATTATTGTTTCTATTTTAGAATACTATAATTGAAGTACTTTTCTTTATATAAAAATTAATATATTAAATTGTAAAATAAACAATATACTTAGTTAATTTAATAAAAATATATAATAATATTTTATTATATTTATTAGTTATAAGTTTAAAGAATTTAAAATTTGCTAAAATATATATAATAAAAAACTCTATACTATTGTGTTAATTTTTAAGTTTTAAAAATATTATTTACAAAATAGCAAATATATTATTTGTATAATTATAAATAATAATAATTATAGACTAATTGTTGAATCGGATTTCGATTCTAACTTTTGAAATTAATTTGACTTGTTAATTTTAATATTAGGAATCAATCTAAAACTCGATTCGATTTCTATTATTTTAAAATTAAATTAATTCGACTCGACTTGATTCTCGATTTTAACGTTAGAAATCAAATCGAATTGTCAAAAATATTAAAAATATTAAAAATAGTATAGAATAAATTTAAATTTAGATTTTTAATTATTTTTTAGATAATATACAATAGTAATATATAATATAAAAACAATCTACTATATTTATTAATTAAATTAAATAGATTAATTATTTCTATTAAATTATTAATTAATTATTACTAAAAATAATAAAATTTACTAAAAATAGTAGTCTTAACAATTTGAATTAATTTTTTTGGATTGGGTTTTGATTTCAACATTAAAAATTAAATCGAATTTTCGATTTCAACTTTTGGAATCGATTCGACCTAATTTGGATCGAGTATTCGATCCGAACTCGATAACTCGATCCGACGCAATTAGTCTAAATAATTATTGTTATTTTATAATTACAAAGAAACTCTTAATTAAATAAGTTTGCTAAATTAAGAAATTAGTTGTATTTAACTTTAATATAGAATATTGCAAAAAAAAACTTCATTTTGCAAATATATTATTAAGAAGATCTAATATTATAAAATTTAATAGTAGCAAAAATAATAATAATTTTTTTTTGTCTGTTTTGCAAAAAAATTAAAATATTTTTGCTACAATTAAATTTGCAACTTTAATAGCGCAATTAAATAATACTATTATTGCAAATATTTAGATTATAGATTTAAATAAATAAAAATTCGAAAAATTATATAATGTTTTAGATTTTAGATTATTTTGATTTTTAATATAACAAATTGCAAAATTGAAGAAATTTTTTGCTAATTTAAAAAAATTAATAGCAATATAATTGCAAAAACTATAACAAAAAAAATACTTTTTTTATAAAAAAACAATAGTATTAAAAATTTGCAAATAAGCAAAATAAATTTTCGAAATAAAATATTAAAACAACAAATTATTATATTAAAATTTTGCAATCTATATTTCGAAAAATATAATAACAAAAAATAAAATTCTTTGTATATATTACAATAATTTTATATTTAAGTATTTTATATACTAATAAATTAAAAATATAATACAATAAAAGTATTATTAATTTAATATAATTAAGGAAATAAATAAGTATATATATATCTATTTTAATTATTAGTATATATATTTTTTTAATTATAAATTATATAAAGAATTTAGTTTAATATTTTCTAAAGATTTGCAATTTTTCGAAACAATAATAATAAACTTTATTATAAATATTTTATCTATAAAAAATCTATATATTAAAAAGATTAATAATACAATTTTAATATTAATCAATAAATTAATTAAGTACGCAACTTATATTATAATTATTAAAAAACTTAATATAAAAGATTTTGCAAAACTTTTGTAAAAAAAGTTTGTATAATATTATTTTTAACAAAGATTTGCTTTTTATAAATTTTTTTAATTAATATTATATTAGTATTTAAATACAAAATATTAGCTTAATATTGTATTCTATTTGCAAATTAATAATTAAACAAAAAGACAAAATTAGATCTTAAAATATTATTTATATATTTATTGTAATTATAGATAGAATAATTAATTGAAATTGCTATCTATAATTGTATTTGTATATAATAATAGTATTTATTTAAATACTAAAAAAGCTTTTTACAAATTGTTGACAAACTATATTGTAGATTTTGCAAATATATCTATAAATAAATTTTTAATAAAAAAGATATCTTTAATTATAAAAAAAACAAAATAGTTGCAGAATACTAAAAAGTATTTAAAAAAGCTATAAATAGTAATTTCGAAATAATAAACAAAAAGTTACAATAAGAATTACAAATTAATAAATTTTTAAATAAATAACAAAATATTATTATAAAGTATTAATATATATTTTTTGCAATTTAAAAAGAAGATTAACTATTATTAACTAGAATTCTTTATTATTTTAATTAAACAAAATAAACAAACATATTAATTAAATCTATCTACAAAATACAAAACAATTTATACTATTTTTTATATTTTGCTATTTAAATTTTAATATTTGCAAAACAAAAATTTAAAATTAAAATTGATTTTTACCGAAAATAAAAAGAAATAGAATATAAATAGAATGCTAAACAAATAAATTAAGAATAATATATTTAAGTACTTAATTAGATAACTTAATAAATTTTGTAAAAAATATATAAAAGTTTTTAAAGTATTTCGAAAATATAATAAACAAAAACTTAAAAATTTAAGAAAAAGTAAAAGAAATATAGTATAATTGCAAAAATATTAAAGAAAAAAATACAAAAAGAACAAATAATTAGCAAATTAAGAAAACAAATTTTTTTTTGCAAAAACAAATAAAACAAAAAGTTATTTTAAAATTCGAGAATTATATTTCTAAAAATTACGAAAACTTCTATAATAATATAAAGATTTAGAAATAGATTTAAATATATAGAAATATAACTATATATATATATTTATACAAATTAGTTTTTGCTATTTTAAAAATAGAAAAGAAAATATATTTTAATTGCAATTATTACAAACAAAACAACAATTAATATTTATTAAATTAATATTTATTAACTTTATATTACAAACTTTGTAATACAACTTATTATAATATAACAATCTATAAATTTTAATACAAAAACTATTATTAAAAAATAGACAATTAGAATCGAAAATTACAATATAATAACAAATTGTTTAATAAAAACAAAAAAAACTGTTATTAATAACAATAGCAATTGTATAAATTAATCGAATATTTTTCTAAAGTTTGCATATTATATATATTATATTATACGCAATAGTCTACTCTTATTCAAAGAATATTAATAATAATAAAAAATTATTATTATAGCAACAACAAAGCAAATTTAAAAAAATAAAAAACGCAATAATAGTAATAATATTTAACTTGCAAATATATTTTGCTACAAAGTAACAAAAATATTTAATAATACAATTAACTATTAAAAAATATATAATAAAAAGATTTTACTTAGAAGCAAATATACAACAATAATATTAAATAACTATTATATATTATTAGTTTTGTCTCTATCTTTTTTAATTTGCAAATATATTCTATATTGTAATTAAAAAAAGAATCGAAAAAAATAAAAAATGCAAACAAAATTACAATTAACGAAAAAAAAGTAGAAAAAGTCGAAAAAATAGAAGTTAAAATAAGAACAACAAAAACAAATACAAAAGTAGATACAAAAATAGATGCAAGAACAACAACAATAGTAGCAATAATAGCAACAAACAAGAAATGTTTGTTAAAATTGTATAAATAATTTGTCTATATATATATTAGTTTTACTCTTAAAATAATATTAATACTGTTTGTTGAAATACTGTAATCAATCTAGTCTAGTGTCGACACTATCTAGCTTAGCACTATTTAACCCAATATTATGTAATCGATTTAAGTAGCTTCGATTAATATATATAGATAAGCAAAGTTCTAGCTTCTATATAGTAACTAAGTATTCTACTATCTATTATTTTAACAAATTATAAGTTCGAAACAAAGCAAGAAACTTATCTGCTTATTAATTAAAATATCTGGAATATAGCTAGTAGATCGAATAAATATTAGATTTACAATTACTATTATTAGCTAAGTACTTGTTAATTTCTAATATATAAAAGCTAACAATTAATTGTTTAAGTATTTAGATTAGTACTGCTTCAAGAATCAGAATATTAATACTATAATATTGTCGAAATAATAATTGAAGACTGTTGAAACTTATTAAACAATTAATTTCTTAACTATTAGAACAACTAAAATCTTTAACTATCAACAATTGAAGAGCATATAGCTTATCCCGAGTGCAGATTTCCCATCCAGGACGAGCTTATTCTAGGTAAGAATTTCTATCTAAAATAAACTCTATCTATACTTAATCTATACTCAACATAGAACGTATTAAATAAAACAAAAATTATAAGTTTGAAAAAGCGTTTCTATTGCAAGTTGTATATACTAGATATATACTAAATCTATAATTTTGTTATTTTAAAGTTTATTTTAGATAAGAAATTTATATCTAGAATAAGCTTTGTTTATATCAAGTTTATATTTTACATATATTGTACTAAATTAAGCAAAAAGATTAAAAATTTAAAAATACGTCAAAAAGAAAATATATATATCTAGTATATACTAAATATATAAATTGATTATCTTAATATATCGAGTAATTATAATTTTGTTTAATTTCTAAAACTCAAAATAAGCTAAATATATACTTAATATAGTTTATAATTGTTAAAAGAAAAACTATTATCTTAATTTTAAATACGTAATTTCGACGCGCTTATACAAGATACAATTCAAATATAAATTTAGTATTGCTATAGTATATATTAAGAATAAGTAAAATTGCGCAAGTTGCGCATTAAGTTTTTAACGTATTTTGTAAAATTAAAATACAATTGTTGCGTCTTTTATCTTTATCTTTTCTAATTATTTGTATTATTGTAGTATATACTTTTAATTTTATTAACAAATCTATAGTATAAGTCTAATATATTCTCTAATTTATTGCTTCTATTATTTTAATATATATCTAACATAAATATTGTCGCAATTTAGTTTGCTAATTTTAGAGTACATTACAACAATTCTAGTATAACAAATGCGCAAAATTTGTTTTCTCTAAAATATTATTATAGTAAGTATAGTATATACGACGCTTTTATCTAGTATATATTGATTATATACTTAAGAATTTTTCTTTAATTCGAATTTTAATTTTGTAATTAAATGTAAACGTTTAACTATAGCACAATTCTATATTAGATATATATTAAGTCTATATTTAATATATATAAAATTTAACTAAATAGATAACAAATCTAATAAAAAGATATTTTTTATTGCAATTTAACTTATATTAAATATCAACAATATTTACTATTAAAATTTTGAAAAATAGTAGATAATCTATATATAGATTTGATCTAAGTTTAGTATATATTAAATATTATTAATTGCGTTAAATTTTAAGACTTAAATTGTTTTCTTTAATACAAATATATAAGTTGTATAAACTTAATTGCAACTTTGTATATACTAAATATTAGTAAATATAATTATATAATAATGTCGATTAATTAAATATATAAAGTAACTTTTATCGCTTTTAATTATTAATTATTTGTATATATAACTATAGTTTTATTTATATTCGATATATATTGAGTCGAGATTAAAATTAAGTTATATTGTTATTAAAGAATATATTATACTAGAGCAAGTAAACAAATATTTTAATTAATTATATATAATATATATACTAAGTATATATAGTTGCAAATCTAGACACAAGAAATATTTCTTCAAATATATATTATTTTAAGAAAAAGTATATGTTTCTTTTATACTTAATATATATTTAATTTATACTAGTTTAATACTATAAAGTTTTGAATTAAATTTAAAAAATAATAAGATACAAATTACTTTACAAAATTAAAGTATAGCTTCTATATATTTTGTCTAAACTAAATTTATATTTTGTATAGATACAAATATATAATTAATACAATTGTCTATTAATATGTAAACAATATAAAGTATATTATATAAGCTAAATTAATATTAAGTATATATTAAACTTATATAAAACAATTGTTATAATCAAAAATTTGCAATTGTTTTCGATATATATTTTTATTGCAAAATAAACTTATTATATACTTATTATATATTTGATCTATCTCTTATTTTTTTTGTTTTTATACTATATATATAAATACTTATTTTGTAATTTAAAACTTCGACAACATATTAATTACGCATAGATTCGACTAATACTAAACTTGTACTAATACAATTATTAAAGTTACTAATATATATATATATTTTTTTTTAAATATTTGTTTTTCAATTTAAAGAATATTTGCAAGAAGTATACTTTTAATTTAGTTTTAAGATATATTAAGCTTATATTAACTTATTTTTAGTGCTATACTAGTATTTTA
>JAABUS010003536.1_pt1 | contig 25107 bp, 17 predicted proteins | sample 5560161 | NCBI WGS metagenome assembly JAABUS01 (sample SAMN10711885, study PRJNA513376) | rock metagenome | isolation source: Antarctica rocks | place: Antarctica: Victoria Land, Trio Nunatak nord | collected 2016-01-04
TGAACCGGCGTTCTACATAAGCATTTAAAATATTCGGGTTTTTTTGTGTTACACCATTAAACCCGCTATAAATCAGTTTTGTATAATCATAGCTGACTGTATAATTTTTCCACAAATAATTTTTACCGTTTAAACCTAATATCAGCGTTCTGGCTGCAGAATTTCTGAAGGTAGTAGATACAAGCGAGTTGTTAATGGTGTTGATGCTATAACTGGTTAAAATTTGGGCATCGATAACATCCGTAATATCCGTGCGGAAACGGATGCCCGGTGTAACCAATAATGTTTTTGCAATGTTTCTTTGTGTAACCATTGACTCCGTATTGCTTGCAGCATCATAAGTTACGTTGCTGCTATAGCCAATGTTGTTGGTGAAGGTTGCATTGGCATTGAACATTAAAGTATATTTGCGTTTGTTCCATGGTTTGGCATAAGTTGCATTCAAACCGGAGCTGTAATAACCAGTAGTATTTAAATATTGGGTGAGATAAGTCCCTGCTAAAGTTGGATTCAAAAGATCATTTTTGGGATAAAGGATAGAGTTGGTTACAATTTTATTATCGGTTTGATTAAAATTTAAATTAGTAAACAAAACATCGCCTGTTGCAAAACTAAACTTGTTATATCGAAGTGTAAAGTTGTTGTTAAATTCAGGTATTAAATTTGGATTTCCCTGCACCGGATATAATGCATTTGAAAAATCTATAACTGGTTGTAAGTAGTTAAAATTTGGCTGATTGCTTGAGCCGTTGTAGTTAAAATTTATAGCTTGGGTCCTTGTGAAATTATAAACAAAATGCGCGGCAGGGGAAATGTTAAAAGTTGAAACATGTGTAGTTTGACCGGTAGTTGGAGAAAAACCGTCCAAAGTTGTAGGTTGTACGCCAAGCCCGATGGTGTAATTGTATTTTTTTTCTATAAAGCGATAGTTGACCCCGAACCGGTTGGTTGTAAAAGTATAATTGTAATTATTGCTGAACCTTGGATAGAAAACCTGATCATTGGCTGCTGTAATGGTATCCGTTACTTTATCGCTTGTGGTATAAGAATGGTTTAAATTGTAATTAAACTCTATATAAGAAAGTTTTCCTATCGGCTCTAAATAAGAAACATTTGTACCAATACTGTTTGTACGGCTATTGGTATTGATTAATTGAAACCTGGGTGCAACAGGGGTTCCGGCCGTATAAATCGTTGTCGGGTTATCAAACTCATCAGTTTTGGATGAATTTGCATTTACAAAAATACTTAAATTACGGCGTGTGGCCCGGAAACGGTGGTTATATAAAACATTGATGCCAAAATTTGGCGATTTTGAATCATCTGTAGTCGTTTGGTTATAAGCAGTGTTGCTGTTGTTGCCCTCGCTTGTGATATTGTTCACACTTCCTGCATAATTGGTATTAACACCGGCATAAGAAAAGGTAGGGGTAACTTTTAGATAATTGACCGTATCGGGTTTATACTCCATGTTCCAGGTTACCCGGTGGTTTATATTTTGAGTTCGCTGTGTACTGTTTTGATTATTGTTGCTGATAACACCTGCATTGGTTATCTGTTGAAATGTATTGCTGATGGTATTGATCGTATTGTCCGAAAAACTATAACTCCCGTAAACAGATAAATACTTTCCCCACTGGTTCCGGTAGTTAAACCCTATTGCATGTGCATTCGTAATACCATTTGCCGTTGTTGTGCCACTTGCGCCTTGCAGGGCATTTCCCCGGCCACCGCCACCACCGCCAAAACCGCCGCCACCACCGTGGCCACCAGCACCACCGCCATAAGTAAATGTATTGATATTAGTATTGTTGATATTCCCCAAGACAGAAATTTGCCGGTCTCCTTTAAAGCTAAAATAATTGACCGTTCCCAAGTAACGGTTATGATCGTCGTTATTATTGATGGCTGAAGGACTGGTTGGGCTGGCACTGTTGCTGACCTTGGGCAAAGCATCCCGGCCAGCACCGGCAGTTGCCTGCAAAGAATAACCAACATTTCTATCCTTCCGGATCACAATATTCATGATCTTGTCCGGCTCGCCTGTTTTAACACCTGTCAAATTTGCCTGATCGCCATAATCATCAATAACCTGGATACTTTCAATAACATCTGCAGGCAGGTTTTTGGTAACAGACTGGACATCCCCGCCCATAAAATCTTTTCCATTGATCCTGATCTTGGTAACTTGTTTGCCTTGCGCGGTTACGTTTCCATTTGCATCTACATCAACCCCCGGCAGTTTTTTGATCATATCTTCTGTAGGTGCATTGTCCCTTACTTTATAAGCCCCTGCATTATATTCTACTGTATCTTCTTTAATCTTCACCGGGTTAGTACCAACAATCGTTACACCTTTTAATTGATTAACTGTTGCCCTTAATTTTAGCACACCAACATTAATGGTAGCAGGGTTTTGAGGTTGTGGAAGAAACCGCCTGTTAATTGTTAAAAATCCTATTAATTCAACCGTTAACTTAAATTCCGGTGATTTCACTTTCGGAAAAGCAAAAGATCCGTCTCCGTTTGCTGCGGTAGCCAAGGTATCTGACGCAGAAACTAATTTTATAACTGTTCCGGGCAATGATGCGCCTGTTGTATCCTGGATGATACCACGCACTTCATGCAAAGTTTGTGCCTGCAAAGCAAATGCAGTCAGCAGAGATAGCAGAAGTAAGAGTAAGGATCGTTTCATATATTTCAGGTCAGTTAAATAATTCGGTCTGCTTCACAATTTTGCTTTAGGACAGTGCAAATTCGTGAAAGTTTCATTCGCCTGAAATCAGATAGCTGTAACATTCATGCGATGTAGTTTTATCCGGCTTTTTTACAACCAAAAGGAAAGGTCATTTGATTTTTTTACGTTGTAACAATTTGATTATCAAATTAATTTCTGATAAACCAATACTCTTTTTACAGGGTAATTTAAGCCAAGGATTATTATAGCTTTTCAGCAGCAGGGTTTAAGAGCGTGTTAGGTTTATACAAGATACTTCGGTATGCTCAGGATCAATGCCAATGCTTCTTTTACCCTATAAAAACCGGTGTCTGCATCAATTTAAATAAACCAAATACCTGCCATTTTTTAGGTGATAAAAGAAGCATGGAAATCTTGTTAAGCAGATTTTAAACAGGCCCTAAACTAAAAAATCCCGAATTTCAGGAGCCGAAGCCACCAAAATTCAGGATTTTTATAGAATTGGAGTTACTGATTATGCCTTTTGAATATCGTCGTTCAGGTCATCAGCTTTTTCTTTAACTTTTGATTTTGCCTGATCAACTGCTTGATTTTTGTAATCAGTGGCTTCATCTTTAAGCTGGTCAACTTTTTCTTTTGCCTGGCCAACAACTTTGTCTTTGTAATCTACCGCCTGATCTTTGTACTGGTTCAATTCATCTTCTCCGGCTTTTACTTTTTCTTTGATGGTATCCCAACTGGTGGTTGCGGTTTCAACTAAAGAATTGCGGGTTTCTTCACCGGCATCCGGGGCAAACAATATACCTAAAGCAGCACCAACTGCTGTCCCTAACAGAAATACGCCAAAAGTTTCGACAGAATTTTTCATAATTTGATATTTTTTAAGAATTTAATGGCAAATAACGGATTTATACCTTGATAGTTTTCAACAATTTACAAATAAAAAGCTACAAATAGATTTATACCCCATAAAAGAAGCATTGCAGTTTTGGAAGCAGTAACCAGGTTACAAGTTATTCGGCTGCTATTTTACCAAAAGCATCCAGGCCGCTTTGCAAAAACTTTTTGTAGTTAGCCGGATTGTAATCTGCGCCTTGCGGTGGAACTAACAGATTTCCTTCATCATCCAGCAAAACATAAAATGGCTGTGAGTTTGCTTTAAACCTTAAAGCCTGGAATTCACTCCATTTATTCCCTATCGTCTTGATTTTTTTTCCTTGTGGCGTAACCGTTTGCTCGCTTGGCTGCAAATCTGTTTTATCATCCACATAAAGCTGAAGCAACACAAAATCGTTATTAATTAAGCTGTAAACACTTTTATCTGTCCAAACGCTGGCTTCCATTTCACGGCAATTTACACAAGCATGGCCTGTAAAATCGATCATTACAGGCTTATGGTTTTTCTTAGCATAAGCCAAACCTTCGTCATAATCAAAAAAAGCATTTAAACCCAAAGGAGCTTTAAATATAGCAGCATATTTATGCGGTGCTTCGTTGTTGTCCTGTGTTGATGAATTAGAAGCCCTGTTGCCTGCAGTGATGCTTGGCGTGTACAAATCAAAATCCTGCGTTTGCAGCGGAGGCAAAAATGCAGAAATTGATTTTAACGGCGCGCCCCATAATCCCGGAACCATATAAACGTTAAAAGCAAGCACGATAATGGCTAAAAACAGCCTCGGAATCGAAATAGAATCAATAGGGGAATCATGAGAAAATTTTAGTTTTCCTAAGAGATACAAACCCATCAACCCAAAAATAACGATCCATAACACGAGGAAGATTTCCCGGTCAAACCACTCCCAATGGTAAGCCAGATCAACGTTGGACAAAAACTTTAGGGCTAAGGCAAGCTCCAGAAATCCCAATACTACTTTTACACTGTTTAACCAGCCGCCAGATTTTGGCAACGAATTTAACCAAGACGGAAACATGGCGAACAATGCAAAGGGAATGGCCAATGCCAGCGAAAAACCAAACATGCCTACCGCAGGCCCTAACAAAGCGCCCGAAGTTGCGGCTTGTACCAGCAAAGTGCCAATGATAGGGCCGGTACAGGAAAATGAAACCAAAGCCAGCGTGGCCGCCATAAAAAACAAGCCCAACATTCCGCCTTTGTCTGATTGCTCATCCATTTTATTGGCCCAGGCTGATGGTAAAGTTATTTCAAAAGCACCAAAAAAGGATATGGCAAATACGATCAGCAACAGGAAAAAAACCATATTGAAAACGCCATTGGTGGCCAAATCATTCAAGGCATCGGCACCAAAAATGACGGTGATAATCAAGCCAAAAGCAACATAAATCACGATGATGGAAAGCCCATAAATGATGGCTTTACTGATGGCACTGCCCCTGGATTGTGCCGTTTTGGTAAAATAACTTACCGTTAAAGGAAGCATCGGGAAAATACAGGGCATGATCAGTGCAGCAAAACCACCCAGTAACCCGGCCAAAAATATTCCCCACAAAGATTGATTTTGTTCTTTGGCTTCTATTGCCTTTGCTTTTTGCTTAACCACTTCTTTTTTAACAGGCGTTGTGGTTTTTGCCGTTTCTGTATCGGCAGGCAGCGGCGAAAACTGTACATCGCTTGTGCTTACTGTATCTGCTTTGGCGGTTTGCATAGCTTGGCTTTTATTATCAAAAACCAACAAAAAACTTAGAAATAACAAGAAGTAGAATGTATGTTTTAACCTGGCCGCCAACTGCATTTGATTGTATTGTTTTTTGCTGGATAAAAGTAGCATATCTGAAGAAGATACTCGTTTAGCATTTGTCATATTGCCCGGTAATAATTTCTTTTATTGATTTTAGTACGATAAAAGAAGCATCTGAACAATTCTTTTTAAACGAAAAAGCCCCGTCAAAATCTGACAGAGCTTTATTTTGGGAATGTATATCTGATTAATTACGCGTGAATTTCGTCTGCTTTAAAGAATTTTGCAGTAAAAAAATCCCCGTTCATCCTGGCAATATTGGTTAGCTTGATGCTTTTCGGGCATTCTGCTTCGCAAGCTGCCGTGTTAGTGCAATTTCCAAATCCTTCTTCGTCCATTTGAGCAACCATCGCCTGCACACGTTGATAACGTTCCGGCTGTCCTTGCGGCAATAAAGCCAATTGCGATATTTTTGCCGATACAAACAGCATGGCAGAAGCATTTTTACAAGCTGCTACACAAGCTCCGCATTGGATACAGGTTGCAGAGTTAAAAGCTTCGTCAGCGATAGGTTTTGGTATCGGTATCTCGTTCGCATCTGGCACACCGCCCGTATTGATAGAAACGAAACCACCTGCATGCTGGATACGGTCAAACGCTGAACGGTCGGTCGCCAGATCTTTAACTACCGGAAATGCTGCTGCCCGCCATGGTTCAATCGTAATTGTTTGCCCATCGTAAAAGCTGCGCATGTGCAATTGGCAGGAGGTAATCCCTTGTTTCGAGCCATGGGGACGGCCATTAATATATAAGGAACACATTCCGCAGATTCCTTCACGGCAATCATGGTCAAAGTAAATCGGGTCTTCTCCGGTATGGATCAACCCTTCATTTACCACGTCCAGCATCTCCAGAAAAGACATGTCCGGAGAAATATCTTTTGCGGGATAAGTTACGATCCTGCCTGGTGTTTTTGCATCTTTCTGGCGCCAAACTTTCAGCGTCAGGTTCATATTTCCGTTACTCATATTGATCGGTTGTAAGTTGCGAGTTGCGAGTTGCAAGTTAAAACAGACAACTTGCAACCGAAAACAGACAACTGTTATTTATAGCTTCTTTGTGTTAATTTAACGTTTTCAAAAATCAAATCTTCCCTGTTCAATATTTCAGGCTGATTTTCCCCGGTGTATTCCCAGGCAGCCACAAAAGAGAAGTTTTCGTCATCCCGTTTGGCTTCCCCTTCTTCTGTTTGTGAGTCTTCCCGGAAGTGACCTCCGCAGGATTCACGGCGCATCAAAGCATCATCCACCATTAATTCCCCCAATTCGATGAAATCTGCCACACGGCCGGCACGTTCCAAAGAAAAATTAATCTCTTCGTTTTCGCCCGGAACGATTGCATTTTTCCAGAAATCAGCTTTTAATGCTTGGATCAATCCTTTTGCCTTGATCAAACCAGCTTCGTTACGTGCCATGCCGCAATATTCCCAAATGATATGACCCAATTCCCGGTGATATTCGTTTACCGTTTTTGTGCCTTTTTTCATGGAAAGGAATTTGCTGATCCGTACTTCTACATCTTTTTTTGTTTGGGCAAAAGCCGGATGGTTTGGGTCGATAGGTTTTGGGCCGATCGTGGCCAAATAGTCACCCAAAGTATAAGGGATTACGAAATAACCATCCGCCAAACCCTGCATCAATGCAGAAGCACCTAAACGATTGGCACCGTGATCAGAAAAATTAGCTTCACCTAAAGCATAACAGCCCGGAATGGTCGTCATTAAATTATAATCGACCCAAAGACCGCCCATGGTATAATGCACGGCAGGATAAATGCGCATCGGCTGTTTGTACGGGTTTTCATCTGTGATTTGGTAATACATATCAAACAAGTTACCGTACTTAGCAGCAACCGTTTCTTCACTTAAACGCTTGATCGCATCTGCAAAATCCAGAAAAACCGCTTTTCCTGATGTACCAACGCCTCGGCCTTCGTCTGATACTTCTTTAGCGTTTCGGGAAGCCACATCACGAGGAACCAAGTTACCAAAAGACGGGTATTTGCGTTCCAAAAAGTAATCCCGGTCTTCTTCTTTTATATCAATTACCTTGATTTCCCCTTTGCGCAGTTTCTCCGCTGTAGCCACTGTTTTCGGCGCCCAAACCCTGCCGTCATTCCGCAGGGATTCACTCATCAACGTTAACTTAGATTGATGATCGCCGGAAACCGGGATACAAGTCGGGTGGATTTGCGTAAAACACGGATTGGCAAAGTAAGCACCGCGTTTGTGCGCCCGCCAGGCAGCCGTTACGTTAGAGCCGATAGCATTGGTGGACAGGTAAAATACATTACTGTAGCCGCCAGTGCATAGTAAAACTGCATGTCCGGCATGGGTTTCGATAGCACCGGTTCTTAAATTACGGGTAACGATGCCTTGCGCTTTTCCATCTGCTACAACCACATCCAGCATTTCTGTACGCGTGTACATTTTTACTTTTCCCAGATTGATCTGGCGGTTCAATGCAGAATAGGCCCCTAAAAGAAGCTGTTGTCCGGTTTGGCCGCGTGCATAAAATGTCCGGGAAACCTGTGCGCCGCCAAAAGAACGGTTGTCCAGCAAACCACCGTAATCACGGGCGAAAGGAACGCCTTGCGCCACACATTGATCAATAATATTTACAGAAACCTCAGCAAGACGATAGACATTAGCTTCACGGGCGCGGTAATCGCCGCCTTTAATCGTATCATAAAACAAACGATAAACGCTGTCGCCGTCGTTCTGATAATTCTTGGCAGCATTAATCCCGCCTTGTGCTGCAATAGAGTGTGCCCGGCGAGGAGAATCCTGGAAGCAAAAAGCGGTAACATTATAACCAAGTTCGGCCAAAGATGCAGCAGCAGAAGCACCAGCTAAACCTGTACCTACAATAATGACATTGTATTTTCGCTTGTTGGACGGATTGACCAGCTTCAGGTTGAACTTTTGCTTGTTCCACTTTTCTGCTAATGGCCCTTCCGGCAGTTTTGCATTTAATTCCATCTTACAAATTTTTATCTTATAAAAGAAGCATCGGGTTTTGAAACCTTATGCTGATTTATCTTTTGGTGAAATAATAAACAATTGGCATTGCAGCAAATCCGATTGGGATAACCACAGCAAAAAGCCAGATACCGATTTGATTGACAATAGGTTTATATTTTCGATGGTTCATGCCCATCGTTTGGAAGCTGCTTTGAAAACCATGCAATAAATGAAAGGATAATGCTGCCATGGCAATCACATAAAAAACTACATATATAGGTGAAGCAAAAGAAAAAATTACCTGCGCCTGCAGATCTTTGGCAATTGTAATTTCCTGCTGCTTGTTCACATCTACATATTTGGCATATTCGTATTCGCCCTGAGGCAATTGTTTGGCAGAAACCAATTTGCCGGTTTTTAGGTCTGTCCGATATTCTTTAAATGGCATTTTTGGCCCTTCATGGTTTTTGAACCATTCATCTTTATGGTAACTGAACCAAAAATTTCCCATATGGATCACAATAAAAAGCAACAGAACCGAACCTAAAATCCCCATATTCCGGGATGACCAGATGCTGGGCGATTTTGGTGCCAATACATAATTGACCGGACGCGCTTTACGGTTGTTTATCGTCAAGATCAAAGCATAAACGGAGTGAATAATGATAGAAAGATAAAGCAAATAGGATATCACTTTTATCGGTGGAAAGTGCGTCATGAAATGAGAGTAATCATTAAAAGCCAAACCGCTGTCATCTTTAAACAATTGAAAATTTCCGCTTAAATGAACGATCAGGAACAAGGCCAGAAACAAACCCGTTAATGACATGATCAGTTTTTTGCCTATGGAAGTAGAAAGGGTTTGCGTAGAACCACTCATCGATAATTTTTTTTAGGATTATTGTTATTGCAAAAGTATTTATTAAAGCCGAAAAGATATTAAAGCTTTAAGGTAATATCAGCTTCAGTATTTATTTAGAAACAATCTAAAGAATCAGGTTTACCCGGATCAGAAAGCAATTACCTTGTCTTCCAAAATTCCAAAAACACGGTCAGTTTCCTGGTGCTGGATGGCAACTCGGCCGGTAAATTTTCCGAAAGAAGGCAAAATCGCCTGGTATGTACCAAACGCAAAACAGGATAAAGTTATGGCATCCCGGCCCCGGCCGCGCAAATGCACACCAGGATGGATATGGCCGCATAAAGTATAAGTATCTTTTTCCGGAGGTTCTTCTTTTTTTAATGGGTGATGCGCCATCCGGAACGGCTTGATCAGCATTTCTTCCTGAACCAGGATATTCAGGTTGATGAAATTTTGTTCCTTAATAATATCATGGTTCCCTTTGATTAGGACCATGTTTACTTCGGCAAATTTTTCCCGCCACAACGCAAACCAGTGCCAGTCGCTGTTTTTATCGCTGTGAAATAAATCGCCCAAAAAAATAACGGTTTCAGGCTGATGTTCCTTGATCAAAGCAGAAAGCACTTCCAAATCTTTTTGGGCAAGTTCCTGCGGGACAGCGATTCCGGCTTTACGGAAATGGCCGGTCTTGCCGAGATGCACATCAGCCAAAATCAATGTTTGCTGATCTTTCCAGTAAATCGCTTTTTGGGGCAGTAAAAGAAGCGTTTGTTGTTTAAAAAAGAATTCTATTCCGTCGCACGTTGTCATCGCTGCAAAATAAAACTAAAACAAAAAAACCTGCAAGTTTTACTTTGCAGGTTTTTTGTTGATGCTTCTTTTAGCACTATATTATTTGTCCATTTTGTAACGGTTGGTAAATACACTACCATCAGGACTAACGCCGGCGATAATCAAAATACCATCTTTAGCATTAGAGATAGCTTGGTCAATTGCTTCCGGAGAATTTACAGCAACTTTATTGATTGCAGTAATTACAGATCCTTCTTCAATCCCCAACTGATCAAACATACGGCCCGGACGGACTTGCGTTACCAAAACGCCGCTTTTCATGTTGTATTTTTGCTTTTGAGCACTACTTAAAGGTGCAAAACTGGCACCAAGGTTATTGTAAATTTCTTCAGCAGATTTGGTTTTGCTGTTATTTGCCAAACCAATACCGTTGTCTGCTTTTAAGGTAACTGCAAAATTTTGTTCTTTTCCATCACGCAAAACAGTTAACTTAATTTTATCGCCAGGTTGTAAACGGGCAACTTTCTCCTGTAAATCTGAAGATTCAAAAATTGTAGTTCCATCTACTTTAGTGATGATGTCTCCTTTACGGATACCGGCTTGTTGTGCACCACCACCTTGAACCAATTGATCCACAAACAAACCATTGGTTGTTTTAATGTTTAATTTTTCTGCTGCATCAGGATCAAGCGGTGTGAAACTTACACCTACATAACCACGTTTTACTTTACCAAATTTTTCAATATCGTTCAGCACTTTTTTAGCAAGGTTAATCGGGATTGCAAAACCATAACCTTCATAAGAACCGGTGTGTGATAAGATGGCTGAGTTAATACCAATCAGTTCACCTTTAGTATTGACCAAAGCACCACCGCTGTTTCCGGGGTTGATAACGGCATCCGTTTGAATAAAAGATTCTATTCCTTTGTTTAAAACCGGAGTTTGTGCCTGGGAACGATCTAAATTCGGGCTGGAAAAAGGACTGCTCTCGTCATCATTATCTCCTCTTCCGATAATACCTACCGAACGGCCTTTTGCACTAACAATACCAGCCGTAACGGTAGAAGCTAAGTTAAACGGATTGCCAACAGCCAGAACCCACTCGCCAACTTTGGCATCATCAGAATTACCAAATTTAATGATTGGCAAATTGGTGGCGCTGATTTTAATCAAAGCCAAATCTGTGTTCGGGTCTGTGCCGATTACTTTGGCGCTAAACTGACGGTGGTCATTTGTGGTGATCTCAATTTTGTCTGCTTTTTCTACCACGTGATTGTTGGTCACGATATAACCATCGGTAGAAATAATGACGCCGGAACCGGAAGCACGTTGCGGGCCGGAAGGCTGCCGGCGGCGCATCCCGAACATATCACCAAACATCTGCTCCATCTGGTCTTGTCTGCCTCCGCCATTGCTTTGTGAAGCAGAATATGTAGTGCGGATGTAAACCACGGCCGGTGTAACGGCGGCGGCTGCTTGTGTAAAATCAACTGTACCGGCGGATGACATAATAGCCGGTGAATGGTTGCTGGTGAAATAAACTTTTTGCCGGTCTTCAAAAGTTGAAGCATCTGTGTTTTTAGTTTCAACCGCTTTGTAGGCACCTACGGCAATCGCACCGCCCAAAATGGCTGTCATTAGTGATAAACCTATCCTTTTCATATTTTAATTTTGTCTCTTACTGATTTTGTTTTTCTTATTCAAATTTAATGCCTTATTGACTTTATAATCAACCTTTAATTACTTAAAACAGTGTTAAATAATGTTAAACTATTGTTAGTTGATCATAAGCTGCAATTAGGGTTGGTTATAAAACTAAAGAAAGCCAAATTTGTGCTAATAAAAAAACTGTAAACGTGAAGCAAACTTTCTATAAATACCAAGGTGCCGGAAACGATTTTATACTGATAGACAACCGGTTACAGCAATTTGACCATCACCAGCCTGAACTGATTGCACGATTATGCGACAGAAGATTTGGGATCGGCGGCGATGGCATCATGTTTTTGCAAGTAAAAGAAGCATTTGATTTTGAAATGGTTTATTACAATGCCGATGGAAAACCCAGCAGCATGTGCGGCAACGGCGGCCGTTGCATTGTCGCTTTTGCCAGGTTTTTAGGTTTGATTGAAAAGGAAACTACCTTTCTGGCAGTTGATGGCCCGCATTATGCCAAAATTTCCGAATCAGGCGATTGGGTGAGTTTGCAAATGATCAATGTAGATACCATCAATCGGGACGGAGATGCGTTTGTGCTTAATACTGGCTCGCCGCATTATGTAGCTTTGGCAGAAAACCTCGAACATAAAAACGTCTATCAAGATGGTTTTGTCATTCGCAACAACCCTGTTTATCAGCAGGACGGCATCAACATAAATTTTGTTGAACCTGTTAAGGACGGTTATTTTGTCCGCACTTTTGAGCGTGGCGTAGAAGATGAAACGTATGCGTGCGGAACCGGCGTTACGGCTGTTGCCTTAGCGATGGCAAAACATAAAAACCAAACTGGTACTGTTTTTACCCCTATAAAAGTTTTGGGCGGAGATCTAAGCGTGAAGTTTAATTACGACGGTACTGTTTTTACCGATATATTTTTGGAAGGGCCGGCAAAACAGGTTTTCTCCGGAGAAATCGAGATTTAAACGCCTTGCGGTTCCGCTCTTCGATCTTGACTCTTCGCATTTTTACCCATGCTTCTTTTATCACCTAAATTTCTGCAAAAAGTATTTTTCTTTCAAAGTAATTCTGCTTACGTTTGAAACTTTGCCTGATCATAAAAGCCTTTAGGCAGCTATCCTACAAGCAATGTTAAGAGTTGACAGCAGCAAACCATGCAAAATTATTTATGCCATTTGCAAGCATGAATACTTGTCGTACCTGATTGAGCCGCACGTTGTCCAACTCAACCCAAACGGCGAATATTCGCTTACGCACCAACGCCTTTTTGTAAATACGGCAGAGGAATTTGCTGATTGCCTGGACGATACCGACCGGAAGCTGATCCGTATTTTGCAGGAAACCGAGCAAAGCCATCTCATTCTAAAATATTATAAAAAGCCAATCCGGCCGACGGAATTCTTTTCTAAAATTTATACTGAAGACCTCTTTGAGACCTTTCGGCCGGAGATAGAAAAAAAGCTGGCCGAAGCGCTTGTTTTGCTTCCGGAAAAAGAACTCTGCGTGATGAGCCGGGAAGGTTATCCGGCAGAAAGGATCGTTAAAATTGCCGCAGAACCAGCCTCGGTGCTGTTCCACTTCCGCAGAAACGAAAAAGAGACGCGCTATTATCCAACCATCAAGTTTCAGGGCAACAAGGTTGAATTTATGTTTAAAGAGGCTGAGGTCATCTGCAACCATCCTGCTTATTTGCTGCTGGAAGATGTATTGTATTATTTTGAAAAAGATATTGAAGGCAAAAAGCTGCTTCCGTTTTTGGATAAACGCTATATCTCCATTCCAAAATCCTCCGAAAAAACTTATTACGAAAAGTTTGTTGCGCCGCTGATTGAAAAGTATCCGGTGTATGCGCAAGGTTTTGAAATCATCAGCGAAAAATACCAGGCAGAGCCTGTTTTAAAACCGGTTTATGCTGAAGGCGGCGTTTCTCAGGTCCAACTGTTTTTCCGTTATGGGGAAGCTGTTTTTCCTTACGGAGATGGCCGGCAGGTTTCTGTCCGGATAGAAAACAAGGACGATCAATACTTCTTTTACCGCATTAAAAGAAGCATTGCCTGGGAAAAAAAGAAGTTCCTGGAACTGGAAAATTTAGGGCTAAAAACAGCATCACACCTTTTTCAAAACCTGGAAGTTGCCGTAATGGAAGAGGAAGAAAATGCTTCGTTATCAATATTTAATTGGCTGAACGAGCATCATGATGTGTTGATCGCAAGTGGTTTTGAAATTGAGCAGCCCGACGGCGATAAACGCTTTTTGTTTGCCAATCCCAAAATTAACCTGGAAATCAGGGAAGGCAATGATTGGTTTGATATTTATGCCATTGTTTATTTTGGCAATTATCAAATCCCGTTCATCGAACTAAAACAGCATATTTTGAACAAGCGGCGGGAGTTTGTTTTGCCTTCCGGCGAGATTGCCGTAATCCCGGAAAAGTGGTTTTCTCAGTACAGCAACCTGCTTTATTTCAGTAGCCAAACGGATAAGCTGCAGCTTAAAAAGCACCATATCGGCTTGATCAACGAGCTTGCAGTAAGTGATTATGCAGAAGTAACAATGAACCGCAAACTACAGCAGCTCAACAATTTTGAAAGTTTGGAAGAAGTTCCTTTGCCCTTGCATTTTAACGGTGAGCTGCGCCCTTACCAAAAAGCGGGGTATGACTGGTTCCACTTCTTAAAAAAATACCATTTTGGCGGCTGCCTGGCCGATGATATGGGTTTGGGGAAAACGATCCAAACGCTTGCTTTACTACAAAAAAACAAGGAAGACAATGCGGCATTTGGCCAGGTGGCTTCGTTGATCATCATGCCAACTTCCCTGGTGCACAACTGGATGAACGAAGCTAAAAAGTTTGCTCCCGAAATTCAGATTTTGATCCATACCGGCAGTTTTCGCCAGCGGGACGCAGCTATTTTTAGCAATTATGATTTGGTTATTACGACTTATGGCATTACACGGATTGATGTTAATTTGCTAAAAGATTTCTTTTTTGAATACATTATTTTGGATGAAAGCCAGAACATTAAAAATGCTTCGTCTAAATCTTTTCAGGCAGTAACCGAATTAAAATCTCGTTATAAATTGATTTTAAGCGGAACGCCTGTAGAAAATTCTGTGAACGATCTATGGACGCAAATGTCTTTTATCAATCCCGGATTATTAGGGAACCAGGCTTATTTTCAAAATAATTTTGTGGTCCCAATCGAAAAGAAAAAGGATGAAGACAAAGCGCACCGGTTGCAGGTATTGATTAAACCGTTTATTTTAAGACGGACAAAAGAGCAGGTTGCTACGGAACTGCCTTCTAAAACGGAGAACTTATTCTATTCAGAAATGTCGGAAGAACAGGCGGATGAATACGAAAAAGTAAAATCGGAATACCGCAATGAGCTTTTAAAAAGTATTGAAGAAGGCACGTTTGCACAAGCCAAACTGCATGTTTTGCAAGGCTTGATCAAGTTGAGACAGATTGCCAATCATCCGCGTTTGATTAATGAAGGCTATGAAGGCAGTTCCGGCAAGTTTGACGATGTTTGGGAAATGCTGATCAACGCATTAGAGGGCAGCCATAAAGTATTGGTGTTTTCTCAGTTTGTAAGACAGCTTACGATTTTTAGAAACAAGTTGGACAAGCAGGAAATCCCTTATGCTTACCTGGATGGAAAAACAAAAAACAGAGAGGAAATGATTGGTAAATTTCAGGAAAACGATGGGTTACGCGTTTTCTTGATTTCGATTAAAGCTGGTGGTGTCGGGCTGAATTTAACAGAAGCTGATTATGTTTTTATTTTGGACCCCTGGTGGAACCCGGCCGTAGAACAACAAGCTATCGACAGGACCCACCGTATCGGACAAACCAAAAAAGTAATTATTTATAAGTTCATTACCAAAAACACTATTGAAGAGAAGATACTTCTTTTACAGCAGCAAAAAATGAATGTTGCCAAGGCTTTGATCACGACAGAAGGCAATTTTATAAAATCCCTGACACCGGAAGATATCAGGGATCTTTTAATGTAGCTAAGTTTTTTATCAAGGGTTTTTTGCGTTTTTAATAGAATCTTGTCTGCGCTTTTCCGCTTTCTTTTTCTTGTTAAAAAATCCCCGAAGCAAAATATTGCTTTTTGCAGCTTCCATATTGTCACTAAAACCTTGTGTACCTTGTTTAACCGTTTTTAAAGTGCTTCTGGCTTGCTTAACCGTTCCTTCTAAATCATTTGCCAATTTATCACTGGATAATAACTTGCCGATACTTCCTTTACCGTGGTTTATTTTATATACAATCTGAGATAGATTAGTCATCATCACTTCGGCGTTATCTGCAACTTTAGTTACCCTTCCGATTATCTTATCAACATCTATCGGGTTCACCGTGCTAACTTTGTCGCCGTTGCTTATTTCTCCGGTTGCTTCTGTCCCCGGATTGATAACGATCAGCTTATCGCCCATCAAACCATCGCTGCCGATAGCGGCTTTAACATCTTTTCTTAAAAACTTCTGTACATCTCTGTTTAACGTTAAATCAACCCGGACAGCGGTATCAGAAACAATCCTGATGTTTTGGATCACCCCAATATTAATACCGGCAAACCGGACATTATTGCCCACTTGCAGGCCGTTTACGTTTTTAAAAACCCCATAAACATTAAAGGTAGTATTAAAGAGGCTTTTTGATTTTCCGATAAAAAAAATGGCCATTACTAATACTAATATCCCGACCAAGGTGAATATCCCTAATTTTAATTTTTGTCCGCTATTGGTTTTCATAATTCATTATTTAAAAAAAGACCTTACCAGTTCATTGTCCGATTTTTCAAGATCTTCATACGTACCTTCTGCTATATATTCTCCGTCGTTCATTACCACAACCCGGTCAGATGTGATCTGTGCACAAGGCATATCATGGGTAATGATGATGGAAGACGTTTTGTATTTTTTTTGCATTTCGAGGATCAGCTCGCTGATTTCCCTGGAAGTGATTGGGTCAAGGCCGGTTGTAGGTTCATCATAAAGCATAATTTCCGGCTGCATGATCAACGTTCTGGCTAACCCAATCCGTTTGCGCATCCCGCCGGAAAGGTCAGACGGCATTTTATCAATAGCATCTTTTAAACCCACGCCTTCCAAAACCTCTTCTACTTTTGAGGTAATTTCTGCCTGATCGGTTAGTTTTAAAACACGTGTCAGTGGAAATTCCAGGTTTTCCCGAACCGTCATAGAATCGTACAAAGCAGAATTTTGAAAAAGAAATCCAATTTTGGTACGCAACTGCTTTAGTTCTTCGTCATTCAGGTCTGCTACTTCTTCGTTAAAAACTTTTACAGTCCCTTCGTCTTTTTTCAGGAGGCCGACAATACATTTAATGGTAACAGATTTTCCCTGGCCTGATTTTCCTAAAACAACTAAATTTTCCCCTCTTTTTAAATCAAGATTGATATTTTTGAGGACTTCGTATCCGCTGAATGCTTTTTTTAGCCCTCTAATTTCGACAACGTTTTCATTATTTACAAAAGCTGCTGCGTTTGGTTGCGGTATAATTGCAGGAGTTTCCATATTAATGATAAGCAAATATATTAGTGAGCTGTACGGCAATTGCATCGATCACAAAAATCCATAACGATGAAGTAACCACTGCAGAGTTTGCAGCCAAACCAACACTTTCAGTTCCTTTGTTTGAATTGATGCCTTTATAACAGCCGATAAACCCAATCGCAAGTCCGAAAAATATTGTTTTGATAGTTGAAGGGAAAATGTCACTAAACCCCAAAACAGATATAGACTTAGTAAAATAAAGATAAAAACTCACTTTGCCATCAATATTTACAGCCAGGTATCCCCCTACCAAAGCCACAGCATCTGATATAAATGTTAGGATCGGGACCATAATTGTGGTTGCCAGAACACGTGTTACCACCAAATATTGCATTGGGTTTGCCCCCGATACTTCCATCGCGTCAATTTGCTCCGTCACGTTCATACTGCCCAATTCTGCCCCGATACTCGAAGCAACCCTTCCTGCGCAAATAATTGCAGTAATAACCGGCCCAATCTCACGGATTATAGATAAGGAAACCATGCCCGGAAGCCAGCTTTCTGCCCCAAATTCTGATAGCGTTGGTTTGGATTGCAGGGTAAGTACCATACCCATAATAAAACCGGTAATAGCTACCAGCGTTAAAGATTTATACCCGATTTCGTAACATTGACGTATAAATTCCGACCATTCAAATCCCGATTTGAAGATATTCTTAAAAAAGTTCCCTAAAAACAGTATTTGAGAACCTGCTTCTTCAAAAGTTTTTTTCCAAGCAGGTAATGCCTGTTCTGCCATAAATTAAAATGATAAGGTGTAAATGGAATATTTGCTTTAACGAAAAAAATTTATAAAAGTTCATGGGTTTTTTAAATTTCTATTATAAAAAGTGCGGTGCTTCTTTTATGCCTATAAATTCTGTACTTATATATAAACCCAATACAAAAAAGACAAGAGTTTAACGGCTTTTATATGGTAAAAAAAGCATAAAAAATATTTGAACAAGAATAAACCGGCTCTGTCTGTAAATATTTATTTTACGCCTTTGCTCTATATGCTAAGTTATCTTTCCAAATTCTTAATATGTATCTTTGTATTCTGTCAAATTTTATGGAGTATAAAGTAATTATTGCAGGCTCCAGTGGCCTGGTTGGTAGTTTGTTATTGGAACAATTGCTTCATCATCCTGACTTTTCTGAAGTGCTGATTCTTGTTAGAAATCAACTGCCTGTACAGCACAAAAAACTCAAGCAATTAATAGTGGATTTTAATCGTTTGGAGGATTACGAAGCAGAAATTAATGGTCATGCTATTTTTTGCTGTTTAGGAACTACCCGCCAAAAAACACCAGATCTAAATTTATACAAAAAAATAGACCATGATTATCCGGTTGCTTTGGCAAAAATAGGTGCTAAAAACAGTATGCGGCAATTCCATATTATTTCGTCCATGGGTGCCAATGTTAACTCGGCTTATTTTTATACCAAGCTTAAAGGCGAAACTGAGCGCGATTTGAAAAATGTATCTTTTCCATCTCTGTTTATTTATCAACCATCTCTTCTAACAGGTAATAGAAAAGAAAAGCCTTTTGCCGAGCGCATAGCTACACATATTATGAAATGGATTAATCCTTTTCTGATTGGCAGATTAAAAAAATACAGAAGCATCTCTGCCGCCAGTGTAGCTACAGCAATGCTTAATCAATCCTTAAAAAACAATGCTGGCGTATTTACTTATCCGTCAGATCAAATAAAACAATTAGCGTGGGCACTTTAATTTCAGCAGAAAACCTCGGCCATTCATTTCATGATAACTGGTTGTTCAGGCAACAAACTTTTGGCATTAATTCCGGCAGGCGTATTGCATTGGTTGGGGCAAATGGTGCTGGTAAATCAACTTTACTAAAGTTACTGGCAGAAAAACTGAAACCAACAGAGGGAAAAGTAGTTAAAAGCAAGTTTCTTTCAATGGGTTATTTAGAGCAAGACCCTTTGTTTAATCCTGAAGAAACCATTAACGATTTTATTTTTCAGTCTGATAACGAGCAGCAGCAATTAATAAAACAATACGAATCATTGCTGGAAAATGATCCGGAGAATTATGACCAGATTGAGGCAATTACCAATAAAATTACCGAACTGGAAGCATGGGAATACGAATACAAAATAAAAAATATTTTAGACCGGTTGGATGTCCACCATTTAGACCAACAGATCAAAACGCTTTCCGGTGGGCAAAAGAAGCGTTTGGCTTTAGCTGAATTGTTGATCAGCGACCCGGAACTTTTTGTACTGGATGAGCCAACCAACCATTTGGATATAGAAACGATCGAATGGCTGGAAAGCTTCTTGACAACCGGAAATAAAACAATTTTATTAGTTACGCATGATCGGTATTTTTTGGATAATGTATGCAATGAGATTATAGAAATTGATCAGCAAAAAATTTTTTCTTATCAGGGGAACTATAGCTATTATCTTGAAAAACGATCAGAACGAGAAGCAGCAGATCAGGCACATTATCAGAAAAACTCTAATCTATTGAAAAAAGAATTGGAGTGGATGAGAAGGATGCCGCAAGCACGTAGCACCAAATCAAAATCCAGGATTGATGCTTTTTATGACCTTCAAAGCAAAACACAAAATAACGGCCTAAAGGAACAGTTGGAACTCAGCATTAAATCTGCACGGCAAGGAAATAAGATTATAGAAATTAACCACCTCAAAAAGTCTTTTAATAACCATTTGATTATAAATGATTTTAATTATATATTCAAAAAAGGTGACCGTATTGGCTTAGCCGGAAAAAACGGCAGCGGAAAAACTACTTTATTAAACTTGTTGACAAATGAACTCCAACCTGATTCCGGTTCTATAATTGTTGGAGAAACAACTTCTATCGGTTATTACCGACAGTCGGGTTTGAAATTTAATGATGCAGAAAGAGTAATTGACACGATCAAAAATGTAGCTGAATTCATTACAATGGCTGATGGGAAACTACTTTCTGCTTCACAGCTTCTGACCCAGTTTTTATTCCCTCCCAAAAAACAGCATGGCTTTATCAGTAATTTGAGTGGTGGGGAAAAGAAGCGGTTACAGCTTTTGATGATCCTAATTAAAAACCCGAATTTTTTGATCCTTGATGAGCCTACTAATGATCTGGATACGGACACCTTAAATGTTTTAGAAGATTTTCTTACCAACTTTTCCGGAGTTATCATACTTGTTTCTCACGACAGGTATTTAATTGATAAACTGACGGAACAACTTTTTATTTTTACAGAAAACGGCCATCTTCAAATATACAATGGTAATTATACCGACTTCCGTTTGGAAGAGGCAATAAGTAAGCAAAATGTAAAGAATAACATCAAACCTGAAAAAGCAACTGTTTCTGATACAAAAAAAGCTTCTTTTCAGTTTAAGCAGGAAAAAGAACTTCAGGAAATTGAATCTTCTATTGCTTCTTTAGAAAAATCAATCAGCGATTTAAATAATGTTCTTAATAACCCTTCTACCAATTCGGATGACTTAATTACAACTTCAAATACTATTCAAATTCAGCAAAAAGAATTAAATACTATTATGGAACGATGGTTGGTATTAACAGATTTAAAAGAAGGATAACAAAAAAAATTGTTTCACGTGAAACTTAGCAAACACAATGTTTAAAAAATATGATGTGATCGTTGTAGGCGGCGGACATGCGGGATGTGAAGCAGCAGCAGCGGCAGGTAACCTCGGATCATCTGTTTTATTGATTACCATGAATATGGCAACCATTGCACAAATGAGCTGTAACCCAGCAATGGGCGGTGTAGCAAAAGGACAAATAGTACGGGAAATAGATGCCATGGGTGGTGGTTCCGGAATTATAACCGATAAAACTACGATACAATTTCGGATGCTAAACAGATCAAAAGGGCCAGCGATGTGGAGCCCTCGAGCGCAGGTGGATCGTATGCGTTTTGCAGAGGAATGGCGGTTGATGCTGGAAAAAGTCCCAACAGTAGATTTTTGGCAAGATACCGTTAACAGCTTAATTGTAAAAGGCGGCAAAGTTTGCGGTGTGAAAACTTCTTTAGGGGTTGAGATAGAAGCCGAAGCTGTAGTTTTGACAAATGGTACTTTTTTGAATGGCCTGATCCATATTGGGGAGAAGAAATTTGGCGGTGGACGGACGGCCGAAAAGGCAGCGCATGGTATCACAGAACAATTAGTAGGATTAGGTTTTGAATCGGGCAGGATGAAAACTGGCACACCTCCGCGTGTGGATGGCCGAAGCCTTGATTATTCTAAAATGGAAGAGCAATGGGGCGATGAGGAAAGAGGTGAATTCTCCTACACTAAAATAAAAAAGCCAAAAGAACAACGGTGCTGCTGGATCACTTATACCAATAACAAAGTTCACGAAACATTGAAAGAAGGGTTTGAAAAATCGCCCATGTTTTCAGGCAGGATAAAAGGGTTAGGCCCGCGCTACTGCCCTTCAATAGAAGATAAGATCAATCGATTTGCAGAGCGCGACCGGCACCAGATATTTGTAGAACAGGAAGGTTGGAACACGGTAGAAATTTATGTAAATGGTTTCTCTACTTCGTTGTCCGAAGATGTACAATACAAAGCATTAAAACAGATTTCAGGATTTGAAAACGTCAAAATGTTTAGGCCCGGCTATGCCATTGAATACGATTATTTTCCTCCAACCCAACTTAAACCAACCTTAGAGACTAAAATAATTAACAATTTGTTTTTTGCCGGACAGATAAACGGAACCACCGGCTATGAAGAAGCGGCATGTCAAGGTTTCATCGCGGGCATCAATGCACATCAAAACGTAGTGGTAAAAGAAGCATTGATTATGAAAAGATCAGAATCATATATTGGTGTGCTAATCGATGACTTGGTGACCAAAGGGACCGAAGAACCTTACCGCATGTTTACTTCCCGGGCAGAGCACCGTTTATTATTGCGCCAGGACAATGCAGATATTCGCCTCACTCCTATTGGCTATGAAATTGGTTTGATTAACGAAGATAGGATGCAGACAGTCGATCAAAAGATAAAAAACGCTGACGATATTGTAAAATTTGTAAAAGCAAACTCCATCAAACCAGAAGAAGTAAATGTTTTGTTGGAAGAAGCAGGAACAAGCAGCATTAGTCAAAATGTAAAACTATCGGCAATACTGGGCCGGCCGCAAATAGATTTTAACATGCTAAAAGAAGCAAGTCCGCTTTTAAAAGAATTTCTTTCTGCTTACGATAAAGAAACGATCGAGCAATCAGAGATCAAAATCAAATATGAATCCTATTTTGAAAAAGAACTGGAGATTGTGAACAAGATGAAAAAAATGGAGGACAAAGAAATCAATCCTGTTTTCAATTATAACGAAATTGTTTCCCTGTCAAAAGAAGCAAGAGAAAAACTGATCAAGATCAAACCAAGAACCTTAGGCCAAGCTTCCAGGATTTCCGGTGTTTCGCCTTCAGATGTTTCTGTTTTGATGGTCTATATCAGCAGATAAAGAAATTTAGGTATTTTTAACTTCTTTTTCTTCAAAAAACATATCTTATGTAAAAGAGGATTTACTTTTTTTAATGATAACCTTCATCCCAAAAAAATAATTGAACATAGCGCGTCTAAATGGCCTTTATAAAGCTCTCCTCTTTTAAGTCACAGCAATTAGCTGTTTTTATCATCATAATTTCTGTTTTTGGTTGTGCAAGCATCCAAAAGCCTCAAGGCGGGCCGAGAGACCAGGTTCCCCCGAAATTATTAAAGGCAACACCGGCAAACAAGACAAAAAATTTTAACGCGAAAGAAATTGTGTTGGAATTTGATGAATATTTTAAACTCAACAATCAGTACCAGGAGATCACCATTTCTCCTGCTCAGGAAAAACAGCCGCTTTACCGCATTAGGCAAAAAAGTTTGGTTATTGATTTAAAAGATTCCCTGCGGAAGAACACAACGTATGTCTTCAGTTTTGGAAAAGCAATCGGAGATGTAAATGAAAATAATATCCTTAAAAACTTCACTTACGTTTTTACGACCGGAAATGAAATCGACTCTTTGAACATATCTGGAAAAGTGATCAATTCTGAAACACAGGAACCGGAAAAGGAAACAACGGTTTTCATCTTCACAAGCAAACAAGACTCTGCCCTTTTCGGTAAGAAAAAACCATCCTATTATAGCACAACAGATACCGCCGGCAATTTTAAAATCAGCAACCTTCACGCAAATACTTATAAAATTTATGCCTTAAAAGAAGCAAGCCCGAACCGGATTTATGATAATGACAATGAATTGATTGCCCTATTGCCCAAAGACATCCGCCTTAAAAAAGATACGGCTGATATCCGGCTGGAACTATTCCGGCAGGTTCCGCAAAAATTCCGGGTGGCAGAACGAAAAATAGATCCGGATGGAAAACTGCTTTTTTCTTTTAATAAAGGAATTGCTCAACCAGGTTTACGTATTTTACAGAACGAAACTTTGAACAATCAAAAGATTGTTGAGTTCAATAAGGCTGCGGATACAGCTAAGGTTTACTTGCGTGATATGAATTTTGATTCGGTAAAAGTAGCATTTTTGTCTGCTGATAAACCTTTGGACACGGTAGTTTTGCGCAGGGGAAAACGGGATACTTATAAAAGGAACCTCAGCATCAGCAACAATGCAACCGGAGGACTGCTGAAACCGAAAACAGCACTACAGCTTACTTCTAATTTCCCGATAGAATCTGCGAATGAAGCACAAATCGTTTTGAATGAAGATTCTATTCCTAAATATGGTTTCAGCCTGGAAAAAGATACTTCCGGTTTAAATAAATATACACTAAAATATCCTTGGAGGGCAGAAAAGCATTATGATATTTTGATGAACGAGGGGACTTTTATCGATATTTATGGCAATAAAAATAAAAAGACAAGCATATTTTTTCAATTGAACAAGGAGGAAAATTATGGCACCATGATCTTTACGGTCACTGTTCCTGATCAGACAAAAAACTATATTTTTGAATTGCTGAGTTCGGATAGAAAACTGATCAAAAGCCAGCCCTTTCATCAAAACCAAAAGCTGACTTTTAGTAATTATGCTATTGGAAAATATCGGGTAAGGATAATTTATGACCTCAACAAAAACGGAAAATGGGATACCGGGAATGTAAAAAACAGGATTTTGCCGGAACCAATTTGGTATTATAACAAAGAGCTGAGCTTGCGTGCAAACTGGGAAATGAATGAAACTATAGATGTACCGAAGTTATAAATCCATAAACCAACTGGCGTATAAATTATAGTTCAAAGGAAGCTGTTTTAACATTTGAATTTGAACTGCTGAAACGGCTTTTACTTTTTTAGCGGGCGTTCCGGCATAAATAAAACCTGATTCGCAAATCGTATTTTCCAATACAACAGCACCGGCAGCAATGATGCAATAATCTTCTACAATGGCGTGATCCATCACTATCGCCCCCATTCCCATCAAAATATAATTATTCAAAATACAGCCATGAACAATCGCATTATGGCCAACAGAAACATGATGGCCGATAACTGTTGCTGCTTTTTGATAAGTACAATGAATCACCACGCCATCCTGAATATTGGTTTGATCACCAATGATAATGGAATTGACATCGCCGCGAACTACAGCATTAAACCAAACCGAACATTGGTTTCCGATAGTAACATCGCCCACAATCGTAGCATTTTCAGCAATAAAACAACTGGTGCCAATGATTGGGCTTTTACCTTTTACAGGAAGAATAAGCGGCATTATCAAAAATGTTTTTTTAATTCAAAAATGTTTGCTTTTATACTTTGATTAATTTTGATACTTCTTTTATCGTATA
>JAABUS010003538.1_pt1 | contig 25075 bp, 26 predicted proteins | sample 5560161 | NCBI WGS metagenome assembly JAABUS01 (sample SAMN10711885, study PRJNA513376) | rock metagenome | isolation source: Antarctica rocks | place: Antarctica: Victoria Land, Trio Nunatak nord | collected 2016-01-04
CCCATCCCCACCCTCCAGCGATCCAGAAAACTAACACGCCCACCCAGCGCGGCGGCGCAGGCAACATCGAGTCCCCGCGCGTCAAGCCCACCGACCCCACCAAGCGCGGCGACGCCGACGTCGTCCCGGAGACGGCGATGCTCGAGACGGGGAGCGACTATGATAAGTACCACGTCGGCGTAAGCGAAACCCGTGTTCTCCCCCTTTCTGCTTTCTGGCGACGAGGGAGAGGGAGCTTTGATGATTTCAGGATGACTAACGATTGGGGCTGTGTGCAGAGAGGTGGTGAAGGGAATGTGCATCGCGATGCGGGCGTGCAGACGCATAAGGGGTTGGCGGATAAGCTGAAGGATAAGATGTTTAAGAAGGGTGAGAAATGAGGGGCGAGCTTTGAGGGAGAGGGTGGGGGGGCGGTAATTTGGATGATACCAGAGTCGGGGTTGCATGCCGTTGGATTGTCGATAAGGAGGGGGAGAGTCTGATAGACGTTGTCTTCGGGAACTTGCACGTTTGATGATTCGCAGAGAAAGAGGGATCTTCAATGCACGCACTGAGGAATGGGTCTCTCTCCGTACAGTCTGCGAATAGGCATGAGGCATATTGAGGGATTCGATGGCGGATTATCATTGGAGAGATGCCTGAGATTCTTTCCCTTTTTTTACACGCAGCCGTTGGAATCGCCTGGCGAGACGACAGGACTACAAACCCACGACTCCTCTATCTAGACAAAGCCCCCTTGCCTAAACCACGCGACTCGATGCGCCATCTAGGATCAAAATACTTCAACCTCCCTCATCCACGCTGCTTCCTCAGGATCCGAATCTGGGGCTCCATGCGAGGCTTCACCCACCACCCAGCAGTCAGATATCTTCTCGCATTCTCGTACACCCACTCCTGCGCCTGTACTTGTCCGTCCTGCCACCCAAGATTCCAGAGATTTCCAATCGACGACCTGAAACGCTTCCACTCCATCAGAGCTTGCTTCTTGAGGTCCCCAGTGCGCAGTCTTCCTCGAATTTCCAATGCGACCTCCTTGATCCGCTGCCCAGCCGCTCGCGCCTCCCTCTTGACATCGTATAAACTGCGCATCTGCAAGTACCGCCTCAATGGCGATTCACTCCCATCATACCTCCAAACCCCCTCATCCCCCAGCGCTTGCCCCGGCCGCAGCACCATCAGCCCCGCATACCCATCCACAGTCTCCTCAATCTCCCATTTGCCAATCACGCGTTCCGGGCTCTCGGCCAGCACGTAATCGAACTGCAGCCAGAACACCGGGTCCAGCAACCGCTCCGCATCCTCGGTCTTGTCATATCGCCATATCGTCGCAGGGGCTGCGTCTTGCATGACGGGTTTTTCCAGGAAGCGCGTGATGCCGGTCGTGCAGCTTAGGGTGTCCATGTGCACGCTGACAGTCTTGTGCCTGCCGTCCGCGATGGCGTGTAAGTGATTCAGCGCTTCGGCGCCGGGGTAGTTAAGGCGTGAGATGGCCAGCATGGCGAAGCTGGCGCCGAAGGAAGCAAGTGTGGAGGCGACGAGGCAGAGCGAGAGGAGGCGGTAAGCGAGGCTTTTGGCACGCCGCGTCCAGACCCAGGAGGCGCCTGCTGCGGCGACGGTGAGGAGGGGAGGCACGGCGTAGATGATGAATCGCCATTCTTTGTGCGGCTGAAAGCTGTAGAGGAAGATGAAGAAAATATTGGGGAGAAGGATGTCGCGCGTTGGCTTGCGGAGGGGGCGGATGGTGATGGCGAGGGGAATGCAGATGTAGTAGATTAGTGGGTTGAAGAGCAGTCGGGGCAGTGCGGAGCTGAAGTAGAAGCGGAAAGGGGAGATGCCCCAATCAACGGCTTTGCCATTGATGGCGTTGTAGAGGAAGCCGCTGAGTTCGGGCCAGGTGGGGATGTGTTGCCAGAAGTAGGAGTCGATGGGGAGGGAGATGGCGAGTCCGATAAGGAGGCCGAGGAGGCCGGAAGGGATGATGTCCTGGAGCGGGTCAAGCGAGATGCGGCGCTGAATAAGGAGGTAGAAAGCATGACTGCCGAGAAGGAGGGCGAGTTCGGAGCGGAAGATGACGCCGGTGATGGTGAGTATGACAATGGCTCGCCTGTAGAGCTGTATGCTTGACAAGGAGTGTGGGTTCGACGGATGTATGGATATGGCTTGGCGCTTTTTCTTCTCGTAGACAATGTGCTTGATCGCAAAATGGGGAAGAAGATCGTGAAGGGCACAGATAGCTATTGTGGTCAGAGACGAAAACGCCAGAAGAGACTGGCTGGGTTTATACGTACTGAAACCAAAGGCGAAGAAATTGGGTAGCATGCGTGAAGCGTAGTACATGATATGGAATTGGCTCGCCTGAAACACAGTATACCAATTGGCGGTAACTCGACCAAATGTTTTAGCAACGCCGTTGCGGAAGTGGAGAAGGCAGAAGGCATTGAAGATACCCAAGACTGCTCTGACTGTAGATAGAACGTTAGTGGGCAGTCCTGGCTTCATGGACACAAGAATCCTTGCGGTGCAATAGCGTAGTGCTACAGCGACCGGCGATTAGGCGACGACTAACCAATAAATTGTCGATTGACGTCTGGAAGGTACTCAATCAATGGCCATGAAACCCCCGCCAGTGCCAGCGGGCCAACAAAGGTTCTAGGCACAGAGCCTGGAAATTCGATGTGGTCATATCGTTGGATAGGATCAGGTCGGCCCCTTATCCACGGTAGACCGAAAGTCAGGATATCATGAGTAGCTTGTAGATTGAACGATTCTTCGACCTTGGTGTAGGGAGCATAGTAAAGGTGCAGCAAAATGAGGCCCGGAATCAAAGTTGCGAGGAGGGCGTCTATTCAACTCAGTCAGCTTTGTACTTCTACTCAGAACTCTTGCATCTTGGATTGTTGATGTACCTGTCAGATGCCGCATGATGGTGATGTAAGTGAAGCATTGTGGCCAGCATAATCGCCATGGTGTTTTGATAGAGAGCACTTCAGCTACAAAACGCCCCTTGGCAAGGGTCCAAGCCTCCCGACTCCGCCTGCCGAGGTGCCTCGCAAGGCGACCGTTTCCATAAGAAAAGTACACGCGAACTTCCACTCGACTTTGATAGGCAACGAGCTCGACATGATGCTCTTTGGCTTGGGCAATCTTTTCTATGGTACACACGCGAAATAAATATCTTCTCAACGTACAAACATTAACCAGAAACAGTCTCGATCCTTCTCGTCAACGCCGTAGCTATTCTATCCGAGGACCGGTTCCTAGCACGCAGTATGTCCTTCTTTTCCGTCTCCGCACCTGAAATGCGACAGCTCGCCCTTGTGGAGCTGCTCGGCTTCCCGTCCGATATCACGGAGCAGTGCTGACGAGCGTTTGCAGTCGGATGGGGCAACACGCCTAATGAACCCTCCTTTGGTGGTTCCAGAGACGATGCAGCGAGTGTGAAGGGCAAAATGGTGAACCTGATCTCAAGTGTCAGAACTCTGATGAGAAGTGGGGTTTCTACTTCTTGGGAAATCGAAATAAGGACGCTAACAGTGCTTGGGCAGTACCGCTGATAGTCATCAACACGCTGGTCATAGTGTATGAACTGGTGCTGGGTTGACCGGGGTGTGAACTACAAGATCTTGAAGGCAGGGCATATTATATACCCAATTTTCGTTCGCATAAAACAGATCGCGAGGCGTCGGGGACTGTTGCAGGGCTCAGGTTCTGAACGCCTAGGCAAAAATTTTACTTCTGAGACAACACGCACAGGGCTCGGAGACGTGCTCTTATATTGATGGATTTTGACCGATATCTATCCTAGCTAGCCACGGTAGTGCGCTGCTAAAGTGTGATACAAGAAGCCGAAGTGGGTGGATACACAAATGGACAGATCAGGACCTCAGACTATATGGCAGCTTCTGCGCTGCATGTATGTGATTTGTCCATCATCCCTGACCTGCCGTTTCCGCTCGGAACGCCGCCCATGGTGGTATCACGTAATCATTCGTCCAAAGACATATCGTCATGGCTTCGTTGTTTTTGATATAAGACCCCGTCAATGCTCATTTCTTTCCGGGCTGTACATTAGTATTACAACATCATGTTCGACGTTTTCTTCCGTAGACTGCTAAAAGGGTTCTTGGATTTTTCCGGCTTCTCTGAAGAAGCCCCAGGTGCCGCGGTCTCATCTCCGTCTATGACTGGCTCGTCTTTGCCAATTTCTCTAAATCCCCAAAGCTTGGGCCTCTTACTGATGCTCTTGCTGCTGGCCCGAAAGCGACTAAGGCTCCCCGATATAGCACCTTCTTTGGCGCCGGACTCTCTGGCGCCATTTTCGGAGGTGATTCGATGCTCCTCTTCAGGCTTGGACGCTTTGGGTGTTCCGAGGACACCCTTTGCATCAGCTGCTTGCTTCTTTTCATACTCCTTACGTTTGACCTCTATAGATTTGAGTCTTGCTTTCCCGGCCTTTTCTTTCTCCTTCTCGGTCGCTTTTCGCTCCTTTTCCTCTTTCACTCGCTCTTTCTTCGACACTACGTCACCCTTGACAGGGCTCAAGGAAGATGTACTTAGAGGATGCAGCGACGTCTCTGCAGGCGCTTGGACGGTCACTAAGGGCGGGTCTGCTGCTGCTGCCTTGTCAAGACCCTCCCAGTGTTCTTGGTCCTCGCTGGTGGGCGACACAGGCGTTGGTGACACAGCACTCTTGACGTGATGTATGCCATTCATGAATATGCCATTAGTCTTGATACCCAATCCCGCGGCCTCCTTGCTTATCTCAGCCTCCTTTGCAGCCTGAGCTCGTCTCTCGAGTTCTTGTTCCTTCTTCACAGCTTCAAGTGTTGTTTCTTGATAGAAAAGTACATAAGCACAGGCAAGCTTGTTTGCGTCGCCAAAGAAATTCCGGACATATTCCTTGTCGACTGGCTCAACACTTTCGTCATCAAACAGGAGCCAGCCCCGATCTTCGGTCTTGATTACTGAAACATAATGCCCATGGTATGGACCACCGCCAATATGCACAACCACAGCATATAATTCGTACAGGCGATCCGGGTCCTCGGCGTCTTCCGTTGTATTGAAAAGCCGTAAATGATAAGGGTAAACTACCCGGTAGAATAACTTTTGCAGACGTTGAAGGTCCTCTGTGTACTTGAATCTCTTCAGATGTAAAGCAAGAATCTTAGGTAACCGTTTAATCTTCATGCGTTTTTCCGCCTCTTGTAAACCACCGCAGCCATCGCAGTGAAATTTATTACGTTCGCAGAGCATCTCCTCTTCAGAGAATTTACGTAAGCACGAAGTTACTGAAGAGTGATGGTCGAGGTCAACGGAAAGATCTAGAAAAGCTTCATCTCGTTGCGAAACGTTCTCGCAAGTCAAGCACTTCGTCTCGGAGGTCAGGGTACCTTCGAAAAGATCATGCACCCATCGAGTATCAACCGAGGATCGTGCACTATTCCTCATTTGCGGCATCGCGGTTGCAAGAGCCTTTTCGAAACCAGTCATCTCTGGCGATCCGTCCATAGCCTTTTCTGCCTCTGTTGTCTTAGAATTGGCCTCCACGCTAGCTATTACTTCGTTCAATAGAAGGTTCAAGAACTCATGAGCGTCCTGATGCATCGCGGTTCGAAACATTTCGTTCTCTCTCCGAAGCACTTCGAGGAATTTATGAGGACTCATAACGCCAGTTCTGGACTGATGCGCTAATATGGCCTCGAAAATGTCCTTCAACGAGGTAAATAGCGATTCTGGCATACCATAGGCAGCCGTATTCTCGTGTGTCATCGAAACGCACGGTCCAAGTGCCTGAGCGGCCTTCTTCTTGGCTTCTGCGGATTCCTTGTCCTCAGGCTTAGGAGGTGGCGCTGGGCCCCCAGGATTCCGTGCAGAGGCACCAACAGTTGACGTTTTTGGTTTCGTAGGCGAGACGGAACTTTGTCCATTAGCCTGGGGAGAGTGTGCGTTGAGTCTTGCGAGGCCGTTTGGTAGAGTTGTGACGGTCTCAAGAGCTGAGCGTTTAGGGTAATTGATGACTCGTTCTCGGAAAGGTACAGAATAGTATAGACATTGTAGGACTGAATTGGCGTAACTGTGGCGAGACTATCAGTGCTCTGCGGTTTGAGGGAGTCTTGATTCGCACACACCAGGTATTTCCGAACTGCTCGGTGTATGAATTGTCTTAGCAACCCTAGCCCTCGCCATTGGTCAAACGGCACTTACGTTCTCCAAGCCCCAGAACTTGTCACTGCCGTCATCTCGCAGCGGCGCAGCATCGACCAGCATTCTCTCTAAGGGAGTGGGAAGAACTGCGTTTGGGTCTTTCTTGGCATTTGGGTTCGGGCTTGAGCCCCCCTACAACAATGGAGAGAGTCAGCAAAGTTGTCTGATCTTCTCCAGGCCGATTTCGCAATACGCCGGTCGAAGGAAGCCAAATGCCTGAATCTAGCAGCACATAGAACAGACTTACAGCACCAGAGCGCATTTTCGCAAAGAGGGACGCCATCTTGCAACGGCCAGCGCCCGCCGAGCGCCGTTGCCCGGCTACGAGTCTCTTTGCAAGCCAGAATTATGCCGCTGGCAATGTACTTTGGTCGTGTCAATGTTGAAGGCGGTCATAGGGAGGAGAAGAGTTTGTTGATTAGGCAGAATTGGCTGGACAAGTTTGCGTGATGCGGTCAAAAGGTTTGAGCTGCGAGGATAGTAGGGAGGGAAAATTGTAAAGGAGCCCCTCCTGGCAGTAGTGGAAGCGGCGTTCGAGTTGGGGATCTCCAGGGCGGGTTGCCGATCAGTACGTAAAGAATCCTTAGGCTCAGATTAGGCAGATGACACTGATGTAGCTGTGTGACTTGGGTCACGGCGGATGAAGATGTTGTCTAGACGGTCACTTGGTTTGTGAGATTGATGACCAGGAATATGTTTCAGGAAGGATAGGCTGACTGAGCTTTTGCGGCGTAGGTTCGTGAGTTGTGGAAGTATTTCTATCAGAGTCGGTGGTTCCTGACCACTCAGCGAACCCTGCAGATCATGTACTTTATGCAAGCCAGGCAGTTAGCGGCCCAAAGACGTGGGAAGCGGCTATTTTAGCCGGAGACTACGGTTATTGCATTCGGCACCCAATCACATCAACTGCCATAACTCCGGTATGGTGGAAGTAGATTACCTTTGGGAAAGACTTGGGAGAAGAAAAAGTAGTGACTCGACATGCTTCCTCGACGCTAAGTCTGAAGCCCAGAATCCGATTATTTTCGAAATTCAAGCCAACACCTGCAGCTCCTAATTGAGCAATATGGCTTTCAACGTTTAGGCTATTCTATGCGCCACCAGCCAAAGATCGCAATTGTCTTTTGACTTGAACTGAACACACACCTACCAGTGCCTTCACTGCAAAATCTGGCAAGCAGTCCGAAAAGGTTGGAGATAACCCACGAGAGGTGTACATTGTAGGGTACAGCCTCTCTCTCATGGCAGAAGACCTCTTTGAACATACACACCGTTCAACCCTCCATTGCATCGCTACCAGAGTCCTCCGCATAGCCTGAAGTTTTCTTCGGCCTTTGCTCAATATCATAAACCCCTAGTGCTGCCCACATCTGCAACTCCTCTTCCGCTGAAAGAACCCGGGGATGCTGGTCAACAAAGTTCCGTCGCACACTCATGGCCTTTTCGTCCCAAGCTGCAAGTCTTTCTTGGAACGTTGCTGCGCTCTCACTGTTCGCTGCTCGATTTTGGTTGGTTCGTTCAACGTATGGTCTTTTGGCCTCTTCCGTCGATTCTCGCCACATCTTTCCCAGGGCAACTCGCACTTCATCTCTTGAAGCTTTGGTCTTTGCATCCCCAGTGGCCGTGCGACGAGCGTCATCGCATTGCTTTTTGCACATGCCCCAATTATCTTTAGTGAAAAGCAGGAACGGATTTGAACCAGTCTTGCCGGGTTTGGAAGGGCGGTAGCCAAGCTCCGAGTAGATTGCTTGCAGAATCTCGGTTTCGAAAGCATTGAGACGCGCATTCTTGGCAGCTTCGGTTTCGACTCGTGGCTTGTCGGTGACTGCTTCGGGGGCGACAATGTCAGCTGTGCTTGGACCTGGGACTAAGGGATTGGGTATCTCAATAGGACCAAGCATCTCATCAATGATGTCGGAAGCGGCCCTCAAGCCTGAGATATATGCGCCATGTACAGTGGCCGGATGGGTACCACAGGTTGCTTCGCCGGCAAAGTGTAGATTTCCCACCGGCCGGGCCATGGCCTCGTAGTCTCCGGGCTGGGATGTAGCGCCCACGTAGGAGTATGTGCCACGCGCAAATCGATCGTTGCCCCACCTCGTTACAATTGTTTCGACCGGCAGTGGTACTTCTGTTTGCTTGAACATCAAGGCTAAGTCACGCGTAACACCGGTAACGAGGTCCGCGTCTTTCATATTCTCAGCCTGGTGAGCCGCATCTCCTGCCATGAGGGCAATCAGCAAAGGTAGTCCAGTCGTTTTGATACAATTCCAAAAAAGATAGAACCGGCCTCGATGTGCGGCGTAATCCTCCTGGTCAAGGCTATCAGGCACCTCGGCTTCTCTAAGAAGACCAAACATGTCCTGGTCGACGTTCCAAAAAGGTTTGTCATAGACTAAGATAACTTTGTTAAGCTTTCCGAAACCTAAGCGTTGGATTGGGCCGTGCTTCCATTCTGGCAATGGCGGGTTAAAAGCAATGGAGCCGCTTTTCAAGACACCCAGCGGTGCTGTCAGAACAACGTGGTCTGCCTCGAACAGCTCGCCACTTTCGCAAATCACTTCCGCCCCGTCACCGGGCGAATATCTCTTTTTGTATTTTATCTCTCTGACAACGGTCTTGGTGCGTATGTCGAGTGGGGTAGGATGTTGCCAGATTGCCCGAGGAACCTGTTGATAGCCCCCAATGACCTGTGCATGTTCCCCCTCGAACTCGTTTCCGATATCTTGGTCCCAGCCGCCAAGGCTAAGCTTTCCCACGTTTACCGCGTTGGCATACTCGAGATTTGCATAATGCCAGTTCAACAATCGCATATCCTGTGGCGACAAGTCGAGGAGAAATTGGTACTGCTTGACTGCTTCGTCCATCGCTGCACCAAGCGTCGGCCATTTCGAAGACTTTGCAACACAGTCTAGGTTGAGGTCTTGGTAAGCCAGGACGTTGGCAGGAAGTTGCCATCCCATTGCCTCGGCAGCAAGCGCCGGGGGCACTTTCGTTCGTGAGCCGGTCACCATGTGTGCTTTTCCCGTAAGTTTATCCACTCCTCCGGGAACACTCTCAAGCCCGCTTTCGGGCGCCTTGGTTGCTGCGGCACTGCGTTCGGCATCTGTGTGACTGAGCAGCTCGTCAGAAACACCCTGAGGATCGCGCCCAGCCTCAATTGATTCCTTGTCTCCCGCGGCTGTAGGTGCGATCACGCCACGGTGTCTATATACGCTGGCTCGATCCAAGATGTCGTTGAAAAGCTTTTCCACCATCACATCTCTTGCTTTATCCACCACATTACCGTCAACGTCGTACAGTCTCGAATTGTCCTTCAGAGGATAATAATGCAAGGCGAGCTGGCCGCGGATGATCATACTTAAGGGGTTGCCATGATCGAAACCGGTGATGATGTGAGCACCCATCTCTGCTGTTGAGATCGAACGCTCCGGTAGATTTTCTCGCGCCTGCGTTGTCAGTGGATGAGAGTACACTCGACCGCCGACCCGGTTGCGCCCTTCAAGAACCACCACTCTCGGTGGCTCCTCGCCAATGGCTATCCATCTTCCGCGGTAATGATTGAAGAGTCCTTCGAGCTGCCTTGCGCAGCCTAGACCTGCCATGCCTGCCCCAACCACAATGACAGTCTTCATTCTCAATCGTTTCGTTTTGTATCTCTTATCCCGCCGCCCACTTGACAGATCTGTGGTTTCAACGCAGCCAAAGTTAATGTAACCTCTTCGTACAAGCCATTCGTATGCAACTTGTGCTAAGCCGAGCCACCTTGATAAGGCAGCGCATCCGGCGGCTTCCTCCGCTGTCACACTCACCAAGGGATTCCTTACCCACAATCGCAAGATTCGATTTCGTATGTTCAGGTAAGCCGTCACATGAAGCGGGCTGATGTAATCTCGAAGCAATTGATACTCATTCTGGTGGAGCGCGAAGGGATTGAGCCGAGACGAGAAGGCTGCATGTATGCTTTGGTGTGCTAGATTCGAAGGTGCAAGATCCGAAGGCATTGACGTTCGGGGTCTTAAGCTAGTAAACTCGATGGTCTTTGTCATCGGAGCTCTTGGACTCGACTTGGGAGTCACTTTCTTCGGGGTGGGCTTCAGCCCAGCTGGCGTTGTGGATTTAGCTGGGGATAGTTGGGACGATACAGATGATGGGGCTGGAGATTCATGATCAATCATCAGATCCCCGTCCTCTTCCGCTTCCATCTTGATGAAAGGTGGTCCAACCGAAGTGTGAGATGATTCCCCGGATGCTTTTGACAGAGTGCTTCCCATCCTTCGTGAGGTTGATGATGCTTCTTCAGAGGTACCAGCAGATTGGGGTGTCTCAACCGCCTCACTTTGGCTCCAAACGTCCAACTGTGAACTGTGATTAGAATATGGCCGGTCTCTGCTTAGTACTTGGTCGAAAGACTGCTCAGTACTTGAAGCGGAAGTGGTCGGTTGTGAGTCCTCAGGAGGTAGAAGACTGGCTTCTGAGGGACGTGGCTGTATGGATGATTGATTATTTATCAACGAACGTTGAGATCCGACGTTTCTAAATATGTCCGATTGAACGCTGTCGAATACTGGCTGCACTATCCCTTCGTGGGAGTAGTTTCTTGACTTGAAAGGCTTCTGCAAGGCGGCAAACCAAGAAGCCATGGCACCCGGCGAATTTCCTGATTGTAATAGCTTTAGGTCGTTATCATATATTTCTCGTCGCTGCACTGCAGCATCCTTATTATGGCCGGTCACAAAAGACATATTTGGTAGATTGTTTCTGAGCGTCAAGGACGCTCTTGCCTCATTTCTGTGGATATACCTTGGGGCTTCGGATCGACTGCTCTGAAGATGATTTACTTCTCGCTATTAGCCTCCAACTTGAATACATGTATGGTCCGTACGCCTACTCTATTTGCCAATAATAGCTGATTTGCCTTCAATGTAAGAATCTGCAGCAGGGTAGGCCTCGATTCTGGAACTCGACGTGCAACAACTGCTCGAAGATACTACTGTTTCCGGAAGACCGCGATGGAAGAAGAAGATTAGACCTATCTTAACCGGCCGTTGCACGACAAGAGATTGATAGACGCATACTTTAGTTGGTGACCCTAAGACTGGTTTTCTCCACCAATGGAAGCGACAGCGCCGCGCCAAGTCTACGCTGGGACGACACTTCATCCCCAGTGCTTCATACTTCACGATTGGCTCGTGGTCGAAACAACTATATATACTGTTTCAAGGAGTCTGCATAGACTCAGGACCTGCTCCTCATACACGCAGAGAGTTCGAGCGATCGATTGCAATGACAGGCTGGACCGAAGGCTGTTGCCATCCCACATTGGGACCAGCGCTCCATCGACGTACTCTGGAATCAGCAAAATGCATACCTCATCTAGGGATGTCCGAGAAGTTCAATCGAAACCTACGAAAGCAGCCCTCGACGATATTCAGACAGTCTTTCGATATCCGATTACACTCCTCGGCCTTCGCCTGAGGCGTGAATACACATATACTCGCCGAGCTTTCGAATCTGTTCGTGGGAATATACAGCATGGTATAAAAGTCAAGCAGATTTCTTGTTGACTGTTGAGGTGATGGCCGTAGGATCATCGTCGATCATCCATCTAGTCGCCAAGATAGCCTTTTCCTTCACCTCTGCTCCTACACACGGTGGCCTTAGCTGCTTGACTGGGCTACTTCTTACCCAAAGAAGACGTGTTACAGTTCCCGGATTGTATACGCCTAAGTCCCCGTCTGCGATGATGTGATCGAATAAGACCTTCCAAGAAGCTGTACGATAGGTGGATATCATACAGCGCCCTTGCCTTTGAGATTGCGTGACGAGACGACAAGTGCGGTACTGACGATCCCTGATGACTTGGATTTCGTACTTGAACAAAACGCCAATTTCCGCATCGTAAGATCAAAATCATCACAAGCAGGCTTTCTTGGGTGCTGAGGCTACATCCACCGTTATGCTAATGCGTACAAGTGAAAATATCTGGCAGTTTCGATCGCCAGATTTGGTGCAGAGCAATAAAACGGTTGCGGCCGTCCTATCGCTTCATCGAGTTAATCATCTCTTGATGATTTGCCTTGTCTCTGTTGGCCTCTGTCAATGGTGGTATACCTACCAAGCATTAGCAATACACAAACGATTACTTTCGAACATTTGACTTACTCCTCAGGTCGCCCACCACGTCTTTTGCTTTCCCAAAATACACCTCCTCTACACACTTGTCAGCCAAGACATCATTGCCAATGAAACCAATTATCAAGACATACGCAGGAGATTCCTCATCTTCAACTCCATATCCTCCACCAGCCTCCCAACATTGACAATATGGCTCGTATCATCCTGGATGGGCATATCCTGCTCGATCTGCCGCGTCATATTCCCACTGAGATCCATGTCCCCCAAAGCCTCGCTCTTCGTGCCCAAGTGCAGTATCACCGTACTCGTAAGCTTGTAGTGTGCCGCCCTCGCTCGGTCGATGGCCTCAAAGACATGGATCGAGTCCCAGCCGCCTTCACTCTTGCCCTTTGGCGTTGCTGTAGCCCTCCCATTAGCACCGTCCGACTTCGTTGAACAGAACACCACAGCAATTGAAAGGAGAACCTCATACTTTTCTTCAACAGCACCACCCCCGCAAACCCATCATCCAGATCCCAGAAGTACACGCTACTGACCCCACCCTCATAATACCTAAACCCCATCAAAACCACCCTCATTAGCAACCCCGATCCCACCCCAAAACAAATATCAGCACTCACAACTCCCGATAAACATCCACCCCCTCACCCATCCCCACCTCCATCTTCCTCACCCTCTCACTCGGCTTCGCACCCTCCTCACCCTCCGGCAGCTCCGGATAGAACTCGTTAGTCCAGGGACTCCTCCAGCTGTCCCGATCGCGGTTGTAGTCGCAGAGCAGGTAGTCGCGGCCCGTCTTCTTGCATTGCCGGACCTCGAGGGGTTGGTCGACGGAGGAGAGGAGGTCTTCGGTCAGCTGGGGGGCGAGGGCGCAGATGCGGTTCAGGTTGGCGGTTGTGGAGTGTGGGGGGAGGCGGCGGAGGAGGTCGCTGGAGGGGGAGGGTTAGTGTGGTGTGGGGGGGAGGGAGAGGGGGGAGGTACAGGGCGCTGTCGAATTGGGTATCTGCTGCCATGTTGGGGTTTCGGGGTATTGGGGTATTGAGATATGAGAGAGTGGAAGTCCGAGGCAATCGATCTGGGATCCTTTGATGGTATTGGATAGCTAGAGAAAACGAATATGGTGAAGCATGTTCATATCTTATCTAATGTGGGGAAAATTTACTGCGAGCGAATGCAATTGATTTTGAAGAAGCCATGCTCCATCATGGCGAAGCTATTCAAGGGTATCTATTCTCTACCTGATACACCAAATGCAGCATTACTCCAAACCATGCACAGCACATAGACTATAGCACAATGTTTGCCGACCATCACTCTTCATCGCTGTCATCCTCAATTACCCTTCTTGCTTTCCGCCTCGCAGACGCGCCGCCCTTTCTCGCCTTGCTTGCAGACAGCACGGGAGCAGCAGCAATTGATCCAGGTTTCCCCATGAGTGCACGGAAATCCGGAAGATCCTCGCCTGAATCAGAGTCTGCAGCGTGTTTTCTGCTTTGCGATAGGTAGAATGGCTGCCTAGTGTTGGCAGACGAGGGAGGAGAGAACGTTGAGGAAGTCACTCTCAGGATTCCTAGAGGTTCTTCGCCGAGCGTTTCTTCGCTAGCGTCTTCATCGGAGCGAAGATCTACCGTGTTTTCCTTGGGCGCCGTAGCATGATCCCTTACTCTTGCCGTGCCACTCATGGTGTGTGTCGTCGCATCGCGGAAGCTTGTCGTAGAAGCTGAGGCATCTTTGTGACAGTCGGAGGAGCGTTTCTGAAAGGCAGCGCGCTTCTCTGCTTGAGCACTGCCTGCATCCCTGTCCTCTTGCCGCAGCGCCTTCTCATACCCTTCGGCTATTGGACCTTCGGATTCATGCATCCTGGAGAGCATCTTTACCAATTTTCGAGTTACTTGACCGTGGGCGATCCGTGAGACTGGCCGCAATGACCGCTGTAGAAGGGGGAATGCATTCATAATGGGAACTTGGACTATCTGCGGTGTATCGCCTTTGATATCTAGATACGTTCGCTCAAGTTCTTTCTCTTGAGCCGGGGTGAGTAGTACCTCGTCGAGTAAAGGTACCTGCACCTGCGGCAGTTCGGATGCTCGGGGCGAGGAGGTACTCATGGGTGTGGTGTCCTCCTCACTTGCTTCCGCTCCCAGTCGAGAAGCATTGACAAACCCTGTTCGAACGTTGTCCGGCATGTGGAACTTTTTCGGAGGCTTTTTCGGCGCTGTTGCCCTTCTTGTTGGTTCCGGTAGCTCGGGCTGAGTGTTCTCTGGAGGTATATCTATAATCGTTTTGTCCACTACCGGCTGCACAGACTTCGGGATCATCCGGCGATTGCTCTCATCATGGAAACTGAACCTGGTGCCTGCTGCGATCTCATGTTGCATCTTTTCGTAGTTGTCTTTGGCCTTGGTGAAGTTGGTTTCTTCCTTGCCCTTCATCAAAGTCACCACAATGTTACCCGCACGCTTCCTTCCTGTTCTCCCCATTCGTTGCAGCATCCTAACAGGTGAGGCAGACGCATCGTAGCAGACAATGAGATCAATCTCTCCAATGTCAAGGCCCTCTTCGCCGATTGATGTAGCGACCAACGTATTGTAAGTTCCATCCTTGAATTTGTTGATGACAGAGAGCTGTGTTTTCTGGTCCATACCTTCGGACTCCTTAGAATTCGCCTGCCCCACAAAGACGTGGGGACGAATCATTGGCTCATTACGTTTCAAGACCCTTGCTATCTCCTCCGCACTATCACGATAGTGTGCGAAGACCATGATCCTGGTACGGGAAGGATCTGTGGCTCCTCGGCCATCACCGGCGTCAAGAAAGTGGTTCATTGCTACACTTTGCAGGTATACCAATTTCGGATGACCGACGAAATCTGGATTGCTAACCCATGCGCGTAGTCTTGTCATCATCTTCTGAAAATGTTCGGACTGAACGACTTGCTGATCGTATTTGCCGCTCTTTGCTCCATCTCGGAATGAGAGTACCTTTCGGAAAAAGGGACCGATTCCATGAAACTTCAGTAGTTCTGTACCATGAGAGAGACTTGCCAGCAAAGCAAAGATCTTCAATACCATGCCTTTCGTGCCAGGATTCGCCTTCCTTCCTGCGTCTGACCCCATCCAAGCCCTACTGGCCAGATTACAGCCATACGGGGTCAGAACCATTGGATCCTTTGCCCAGTAAGCATTCATGCCGTTCAATTGGTTGAGCAGGGGCTGAAGCGCTTTAGCAAAGAGTTCCATGACCATAACGATTTCTTCAGAGTAGTCAAAAAGTATGGTGTCAATCTTTCGAGCGTGGACATATTGACGTATGTCGAGCGACTCTTCCGTCCTGATCTCGATTCTCGATATGCCGAGACCGTCGATGACTTCTTGCACACTTTCCACGGACGCCCCTGGGGTAGCGGTCAGTGCTAGAACTCGGAAGCTTGTGTTGAAGCGGTTCAAGAATTTAACGACCTCAACATAGGCGTAGCCGCCTGTCGCACGATGCGCTTCGTCGACGACGAGGAGTACAATCCGCTTAGGGTCTGCAATACCACTTTTGAGGTCATTGATTAGCGTTTGCGGCGTCATGAAGAACACTCTTTTACTGCGCCACTCTTCGGCTCTTACGCCGGGAACCGTGTTTCCGGTGAGCATGACAGTGACTGCTCTTGGAATTCCGGCTATTTCGAAGCATGCCTTCACCTGCTGCGACACTAGAGGTCTTGTGGGAGCAACGAAAACGATCTGTGCATCTTGGGTCCATCGGAACCAATTCAGCATAATCGTAGCGGCGATGAAGGTCTTCCCCAATCCAGTTGGCAAAGCAACTAATAGATTATGGTAGAGCCCTTTGGCCACGATGCCATACTGATACTCCCGAATGCTGCCCAAATTTGTGGGATAGATCCAGGTTTGAAGGGCATCAGGATTCAGCACATGGTGCGTAGGCGGCTCCTCGCGATTCGCTAGCGGCCAATTATGCTTTTTAGTGCTCTGACTCGATGAGGGCTCTGTACGCGCTTTCTGGCCAAACAGAGTAGTTTGCCGTAAATTGTTCAGAGGAGCTATCAGGACTTGGTGAGCTTGAGTAGATATGTTGTCGTTCGGAATACTATGTAACTGCGAAGAGATTGCAATGGGATCATAGAGAGCGCCAGTTGGGCGCCCTTCCGGAGATGAGAATGCATCGGATGGAAGATCGGCAAGCACATCCTCAAATGCTTCGTCTGATGTCTTGTGGGGCCCAGGCGACTTGTCGTTGTCTGTAGTTTTTGGATTGCTATCGTTCCTCCTCACCGTGACATGATCGGCCTCTCTGTTCCTGTAACTGCTTGGCGGCTTTGTACGTGCCGCATGCTCAAATCTGGCTCTACCTTCTTTCACAGGAGCAGGTGTGACTTGCTTCGGCTTGTGCCAGCAGAATGGCTCAATTCTGTAGGGACTAGAGTCACGCTGGGGCGGTTGAGTATAGAAAGCATCTTTGGGTATCTCCCCGTTTTTGGGGACATGGATCCTGTGCTTGGATTTTGGCTTCTCTTGTTCACCATTGTTTTCACCCGAAGCTTCGGATCCATGTTCCGAGATCTTCGATGGTGATTCATTTGACGAGTGAATCGAAGAACCTTCTGAGTACTGGGAATGTTGGCTAGGCTCGTTAAGTTTGCGGCGCTTCGGCCCATGTTCGTCTGGGAATTCATCCGCGTCGTGATCCATTTTCAATGGACGGGACGTCCAGTCGCAGGTCGGTCAGTCGCAGGTCAGTCAGTCGCAGGTCGGTCACACCTCGAAGTTTCCTGTGTCACATCTGGAGAATTTTTGGCGCAGGTTGATGGGACCTAAGCAGTGGGTGGCTTTGGTGGACGCATCCCGTCACGGGTTCACAAATCCATCACGAGTTGAGGCCATTCTTTGCCTGAGGATAGCAACGAATATCGCTGATCGAGACACAACGATTACTACCTGAGCAGTCGTCAAGTTGGTGAAAGTACGTAAACCTTAAGTCCTCTAAATCCGAGGTCTGCTGCCAAGCCTAGAAGTATAAACACAAATTGATCTTGAGGCAACACCTACGTGATTTACTATTCGCAGATTTGCATACCGTAAAGGTAATTCAGATCTATCTGAGCTATTAAAACCGGCTAATTATGCTGATTAAGATATTGCGTTTGACGAGCATCACCCGGACAGACCCTTCCCTAAGCCTCATCAGTGCTTTTCCTCGGGCGTCCACGTCCACGCTTCTGAGGTTGCTCGATAGTCGCCAAGTCGACATCTTCTTCCTCCGCTTTTACTTTGCTAGGCCGGCCACGACGCCTTTTCGTAGAGACACCAGCACCCGGATCTACTCCGTTCAAAGCCTGTGAATCGTTGTCTTGTTTCCGAGATTCCTCGAGATTGACCGCCCCACCGTCTAAATCACTCTTTCTGGGTCGACCTCGTCGCGGTGGCACACTATCGGTCCCCCCGGTATATGTGGTTGCGGTCTGTTGGGAATTCTTCACCGGGCGCCCGAGAGCCCCTTGATTCACACTTCTCACCCACGGCAGGCCCAAGTTGCGCATCTCCACCGCAAGGCGAAAGATATAGTCCAAGCTTGTGACGGATTAGCAGAGCCTATCTAATATTCCAGATGGTTACCTCTCTGCCTGTGTCTTTGCCTTGTGCACGTTGTCATCCCATACATATCTTACAGAGTCAGTAATCGCAGACCGTGAACCTCTGCAAGATAACTCACACGCCATGTCTTCGAACAAGAACAGCATGGGTGTCAGGATATTTGTCCATCGCCTTCTCCAAGCTTTGCGTGAGGTCTTCTTCACTGAACGGGCAATCAGTTATGAGCCCGTAATGGTGTACAGAAGTATTTCGCTATCTTACTGCGCAGTGTTCTCAATGATGGGAACATGTAAGCGATCAAAGTACCCCATCATTCCTGTTTTGCCTCTGCCCTTGGGTATGCCTTTAATCTGTTCAATCTGCTCAATCTCGAAGCAGTCGCTCTTAGAGTCAAGGCCGCTACTCGTCGCATCACTCTCAACCAGTAGTGTCACCAGCACAGCCCACTGACTGTGTGTATGAATGCAGCATCCAGCACCTCTCTCGAATGCGGCAAGAAACAAAGGCGTGCAAGCCGAAGGTTTGAGCACAGGTGGTTTGCGTAGGTAGGAGCGAGTCGCACGTAGCATCACAAAGATATTGGACGGCTGCATAAGTTCCTTCTGCACACCTGAGGGAGCAATGAAGATGTGAGAATCCGTAGCGATTGACGTCCCACCACCGGTACCGGTGACCCATCCTAAAGTGTAGAAATTGCGGCATAAGGTACATATGAGATTTGCGGGATGATCAGGATCAGTCGATGTAATGAGATGATCGTTGGTTTCGTCCGAGTCATCTGATAAGAAGAGAGACATTGCGGGTGGGACCTTCGTGAGCTGACGAGGTAACCAACTCATGTGGCGAAAGATGAAATTGGGAGGAGATGGAGTTCAGTCCGCATATAATGGTAGCACTGATGAAATGTCGCACGGACGGCCGTTAGATTCAGGAGGAAAAGTTAGGTTCTTTGCCGAATTGTCCTTGACTAACGAAAAACGAGCTCACCTAGAATAAGTGAATTAGCTCGATCATTATTCGGGTAACATCTTTGATTGAGATGCTTGTCGAGCAGTTGAGAAGACTGAGATCGACAAATTGTGCGAGAAATAATGGGTACATTCACTGGCTCAAGATCGTACTTAATAAAGGTGGTCTCGGATACCCTAGGCTCGGCAAGCGCTTGAACACCCTCTGTTATGTGTACATTGATTGCATAGAACTGCTGGGAAAGAGCATGGCCAGATGTTTCCATCTGGAGGAATCCCAGAAAGGCTTTGCAACTGTAAGAGAGAAGCCCATGATTGAATATGAGAAAGTCGATTGAGCAGTTCCACGCATACCCTTACGGGCAAAACCTGATTACGGTCCGTGAAGTTATGTGGGACATACTCGAGGGCCATGTGGATATCACTTACAAGGTCAACTGGACCGAGCTTTTGTGAGCTGATTGCGCCGAATGCCAAGGCACATACTACCTTCTTTGTCCATGCAAGCTTCACTATCCTTGGTCCATCAAACAGCCGACAGACGATACTGAGTGATCAGAATAGGATGAAACAAAAGCTTTAGTGAGGCTCATGGCATCCCGTCGGGTCGCCAAGTCGCTGTAATTGGCGGCTATATCCGCGGAAGGCGCTAAACCATATCGATGAATTTTACATGTGTCCTCTTCCAACATAAAACGCTATTACAGTAGACTGATCCTACTTACTTTTCATCTTCGCGAATATTCCGTGCCACATTCTCAGCTCAGTTCCGTTGACAGATTCTGCGTGTCTTGAGACTCCAGATCTTGCATAGCAAACATGCGTGTCAACGCAGCTCTGCTATCTGTTCTGTACTCGTCCGCTACCCTTCTAGGCGCGGTACGAGCAGACGATGATGCTACAGATCCATCTTCAAGTTCCGTAACAGAGTCATCTACATCTTCTCCAGTCGAAAAGCCAACCTTCACTGTAAGTGTCACAGCTCTCATGCCTAATTCAATTGATGCATGCGATGAATACTAACGCTTCGGCCAGCCATCGACTGTCAAGGCACCCTTCTTCGAACAATTCACAGACGACTGGGAGTCACGATGGGCCCCATCCCATGCGAAAAAAGAAGACGCCAAGGCTTCCGAGGAGTGGGCGTACGTTGGCGAATGGGCTGTTGAGGAGCCCCAAGTTCTCAAGGCCATCGAGGGCGACAAGGGTCTTGTAGTCAAGAACCCAGCAGCACATCATGCCATCTCCGCCAAGTTCTCCAAGGCCCTGGACAATAAGGGAAAGACTCTTGTCGTCCAGTACGAAGTCAAGCTACAAAGTGAGGTTTTCTCCGCCGGCCTACAACTAGTGAAGCTGATATATCGATATAGATGGTCTCGAGTGTGGTGGTGCGTATATGAAGCTTCTCAAGGACAACAAGGCCCTCCACGCCGAAGAGTTCTCCAACGCCTCTCCCTATGTCATCATGTTCGGTCCTGACAAATGTGGAGCTACCAATAAGGTAAAGTCGACTGCTCTCTCCTCTATGAGGCAAAGGTACTAAAGGTGCGAAAGGTTCACTTCATTTTCAAACACAAGAATCCGAAGACCGGCGAATATGAGGAGAAGCATCTCAAGAGCGCTCCTATGGCACGTATTGTAAAGACCACCTCGCTTTATACCCTTATTGTGAAACCGGATCAGACCTTCACTATCATGATCGATGGCGAGGAGATGAAGACTGGTAGTCTCCTCGAAGACTTCTCCCCAGCGGTTAACCCTGAGAAGGAGATCGATGACGCCCAAGACACCAAACCGGAGGACTGGGTTAATGAAGCTCGTATTGCAGATCCTGAGGCTACCAAGCCAGAGGACTGGGATGAGGACGCTCCTTACGAGATCGTCGACGAGGAAGCCACAAAGCCTGACGACTGGCTTGATGACGAACCTGCCATGATTCCCGACCCTGAGGCCGAAAAGCCCGAGGACTGGGATGAGGAGGAGGACGGTGACTGGATCGCACCGAGTGTACCGAACCCCAAGTGTGAGGAAGCCTCTGGGTGCGGAAAATGGGAGCCCCCAATGAAGAAGAACCCTGCGTACAAGGGCAAATGGAGCCCTGAGTACATTGACAACCCGGCTTACAAAGGTGTCTGGAAGCCGAAGAAGATTGCAAACCCTGATTACTTCGAGGACAAGACACCAGCGAACTTTGAGCCCATGGGAGCCGTAAGTTCTCCATGTTTACCGGTCTAGCCTGATACTAATCAGCCACAGATCGGTTTCGAGATCTGGACCATGCAAAACGACATCCTGTTCGACAATATCTACATCGGTCACTCTATCGAAGATGCTGAGAAGCTCAAGGCTGAGACATATGATGTCAAGAACAAGATCGAAACTGCCGAAGAGGAGGCCTCCAAGCCCAAGGAGGCTGACACGCCCAAGTCTCCTATGGATCTGACTTTCATGGATGACCCCGTTCATTACGTTCGTGAAAAGCTCGATCTTTTCATCACTATCGCAAAAGGTGATCCTATCCAGGCTATCAAGTTCATGCCCGAAGTCGCTGGAGCTATTGGTACCGTGGTTGCGCTCGTCCTTGCTGTTGCTATCGGACTCATGACGATGTCCGGCGCGAGCACACCTCCACAAGTGAAGAAGGCGGCAGAGAATGTGAAGAAGACTGCTCTGGATACCAAAGACCAAGTGCTTGACGCCACAGCATCTGGCTCTGAGAAGATCCAAGCCGAGGTCAACAAGAGGACCACCAGATCATCGGGGCCAGCAGAGTAGATTCGGCGACTTGCCTAGGTAGAAGGGGTGAGCGTTGTCTATGGAAAGCCTTGCGGTTTGCTTGGAGGTGTGAGGGAAGAAGACGCGGGGACAAAATTGCATGTTTGGAAGGTTAATCGGTCAATTACTAAGTACGAGGCGTGTATGATAGTATGTTACCAAAAGTAAATCAGGGACTCAATAACCGTTACCGTGAAGCTTTCCCTCCACTGTTGCCAGGACTCAGGAGTGTCCGCCCTTGCTGCACTCTTCTCCACCATTGCCTGTACGATTACTTCCGGCCCAGCTTGCCGAGAAGCCGTGGCACCTGAGATCCCCGCACATCACTATCCACCCTCAACTGATTCACGTCACCATCAGCTGACTCTCGAGATATTTGCAGTGAAGAGTGATTCAAGGATGTATCGGTCCCGTGGAAGTGGGAGACCAGCTTGAGACCGACCGTTGATTGTGATTAGGCTTACAGTCTTCTCAATTGATGCTCGATGGCTTCATGGCGAGCATTGACCCGGACGGGGTTACCGAAGGCTCAGCCTTTCGGTCACTATAGAGCCCCTCGAACGACATCTTCGCCCTTCAAATCTCCTGTTGTGGCTGCACGGTCACTCCATGCCACTGCGGAGTGTCACTACGCTGCCGCCGCCAATGCTGCGCAAGTAAAAGAAGACTATCCCGCCGACCACAAAGCTATCACATCACCAGGCAATACCCCAAATTTTCTGGACAATAAGTTTGTAGAATCAAAGGCATCCACTTGGATAGATCTCCACGATCCGGCTACCAACAATCTAGTCACACGAGTGCCCCAAAGTACAAACGAAGAATTGCAGGCAGCAATTGAGAGCGCTAAGAAGGCATTCCCAGCATGGCGAGCCACCAGCCTTCTCCACAGGCAACAGCTTATGTTCAGATTCGTCGGTCTGATTCGGGAGAACTGGGACCGACTGGCTGCGAGCATTACACTTGAACAGGGAAAGACTTTCGCAGACGCAAAAGGAGATGTCTTGAGAGGCTTACAGGTCGCGGAGACAGCATGCGGTATAACAACTCAATTGACCGGCGAAACTCTCGAAGTTGCAAAGGACATGGAAACCCGGAGCTACAAAGAGCCGCTGGGGGTAGTCGCGGCCATATGTCCTTTCAGTATGTGTTTCGCAGCTGCAGCAACTGGTATAGCTTGACCTGATCTGGGGATAGACTTTCCTGCCATGATTCCATTATGGTCGATGCCAATCGCTACAATCACTGGCAATACATTGATCCTGAAACCGTCGGAGCGTGATCCTGGAGCAGCAATGATCCTGGCTGAGCTCGCTCAGCAGGCCGGTTTCCCAGATGGTGTGATCAACGTCGTCCACGGCTCGGCGAAGACGGTCGACTTCATAATCGACGAGCCAGCCATCAAAGCCATTAGCTTCGTGGGCAGCAACAAAGCAGGTGAATACATCTTCACTCGGGGCTCAGCGAACGGCAAGCGTGTACAAGCCAACCTTGGCGCGAAGAACCATGCTGCTCTACTTCCCGATTGTGATAAGCAACATGCGCTCAATGCTATTGCTGGTGCAGCATATGGAGCGGCTGGGCAGCGTTGTATGGCTTTGAGCGCTTTGGTTACCGTTGGAAATTCGAAAGAGTGGCTCCCCGAGTTGGCTGAGAAAGCGAAAGGGCTGAATGTCAACGGTGGGTTCGAAGAAGGAGCCGATCTTGGTCCTCTCATCAGCCCACAAGCCCGAGAGCGTATTGAAGCACTTGTGGCTAGTGCCGAAGAGGAGGGAGCCACAGTCCTTGTGGATGGTCGAGGATATAAGCCTGAAAAATATCCCAACGGCAATTGGGTAAGAAGTTGACATGAAAGATCTGCCAGTCGAAGATCATCAACAGACCTGAGCTGACTTGTAACGTGTGTCCAGATTGGTCCCACGGTAATCACCAATGTGAAACCGCACATGAGATGTTATCGAGAGGAAATATTTGGGCCCGTGCTTGTGTGCCTAAGTGTTGAAACCATAGAAGAAGCGATCGATCTAATCAATGCAAACGAATATGGGAACGGTGTTGCCATCTTCACACGCAGCGGAAGCACAGCAGCACGCTTTCAGAGAGACATCGAAGCTGGCCAGGTCGGCATCAACGTACCAATACCCGTCCCTTTGCCAATGGTGGGTTTCCCCCTGTCTTGTCTCTGACTTCCTATCTGTCAAAAACGCTGGTTTTGACGTGTGATAGTTCTCGTTTACTGGAAACAAGAAGAGTGTCGCTGGTGGTGGAGCAAATACCTTCTACGGCAGATCGGGGATCAATTTCTATACTCAAACGAAGACTGTCACAAGCCTTTGGAGAAGTGAAGATGCTGTTGCGACCCGAGCCAGTACGGAAATGCCGACCCAAAATTGATCGTCTCGCCTCGTCGAGAGCAGGCTTGAAGAGTCACAAGGGTTGATACTCAGGAGCGAGTCAACCGAGAGGTGTCCGAGCTTGCAGGTCCTGGGCTCTGTTCCAGAAGGAGGCTTAGGTGCCAGGTACGTCTAGGAGCTAGTACCCCCTATATCCTAGCATCTGTTCCTTTTGCAGTAAAGAGCGTCTGCTTGTATGTAAGCCAGATCATGTTGTACATATGTCAATATTACTTTCAGTGTATAGGACGGCCAATTCTCACCTCTCCCAAGCTTTAATTTAGCTCTCTATGTTTTTTCTTTGCAGACAGATCGTCGATTTGGACAATTCCTGTCAGGTGCGTTCACTTCACTCTCCTACCTGACGTCAGGTTTAAACAGTGAAGGACAGTCAGCTCATGAACCATACTTCTCACCAATCTGTTGGCCTTCTCGAATTAATTGCTACGTCTTCCATCTGACCAGGCATACTTGGAAAGGTACTGATAGAAAGCTTCTCCATAGAGTCTACACTTGTTGAAGTAACATATATACAAAATATGAAGACAAAGTTCCATATAAATTCTGTGTCCGAAGTCGGAGCATGTGACGCGCAGGGGTATAATGATATGACAATTTGTTGGGTCACAAGTGTTGTTTGTTCTGGAAGTGAGCGAGCATGGCCCACGATACCCACGATCATCACGATCGTTGACATCGGAAAATTTCTACGGCTCTTAATATACCACCTCTGTCTTTCAAACCTCCATCACCACGCTAGAATTACACCCTCATCCACATCAATCATGGGCTTCAGGCTCCTCCAAAGCATAGGTCGCTCCTTCCAGAACATCAAGCTTTTCATCTCTACCAAACTGTTCACGAAGACGAAGGAAGGACCTGCCCCCAGCCAAAAACATGACTCCATGTTCAGCTCCCCCTTCTTCCAATTCCTCCAAGCCTCGAACGACGACAGCACCACCACCACCACCACCACCGACCACCCAGCCAG
>JAABUS010003541.1_pt1 | contig 25068 bp, 19 predicted proteins | sample 5560161 | NCBI WGS metagenome assembly JAABUS01 (sample SAMN10711885, study PRJNA513376) | rock metagenome | isolation source: Antarctica rocks | place: Antarctica: Victoria Land, Trio Nunatak nord | collected 2016-01-04
CACTGAAGCTCAGATGAACAAGCATAGACGAGACGTCATCTATGAAGTAGATGATCAAGTTTGATTAGTCTTCGAAAACATCAAAATCACTAGATCATGCAAAGATTTGAAAGACAAGCAGCTCGACTTTTATTCAATCACAGTCAAAGTTGAGATCTTCTATCGTCTTCAGCTATCTAGAAGCATGAAGCATATACATTCAGTGTTCAGCTCGAAGTATCTATGAACTTCATCAAACGACTCTTTATCAGAACAACATTCTGAATCTTCTAGATCAATGATCATTGAAGAGAATGAAGAGCACTGAGAAGTAGATGATATATTGAACTTCAGACGATATAGAGAAAGACTACAATACAAGGTCAAATGAATTGAGATAGATCGTGACGACGAATGATACTATGTCGATAAAGAGAAATTTGATGACTCGAAGAAAGTTCTGAACGAATTTCACAAGCTATACTCGAATAAGTCGCACTAAATTGAAAATACGATGAATTTTTTTGCTTTTATTTCTTTTCTATTCATGCAAACATGAATGTTCGAAGAGAAAGATAATGTTACAAACATGTCTGAATTGATCAGAGTTCAGATCTAACTCTAATCAATTTGATTAGAGCAAGTCATGATGCTATGCCTAGTTTGAACCTAGCGCACTTCTTCAAGTCATTCTCAGCACTTCTTTCAGTTGTTCAGCACTTTCTTCATTCACTTCTTTCATCATTCTTTTAGACAAACACATCTGATCTATTACATCACATCTGTATCAAGTCTAGCGCAGCCTCAAGTCATTATTTATAAAAGAGCTCGCACTCTTTCTCTTCTGTATTCTTAATGTCTTGTTATAGCTATCTCTAAAGAACAATACATACATATCAGCTCTGAGTCTCTTTGATTGAATGATCTAGACACGATTTCAACATATCTTTGTGCAGTTAAATTAAAGTTCTATTGAAAGAAAACTATTTTGAAAAGTCATTTCTGATCAATGCTTCTTTTATCTTTCAGAGCAATTCTTTCAGTCTTCGTTCTTTGATAGATAGTAATTTCGTCATTTACACGCTGATACATGACAAGCTAGTTGATAAAGTATGTCAGAAACTTGAAATACAATCTATATTACTAGCAAAAGAGAAGTTAATACGAGACTATGATGAGAAGTTAGCTAGAAAGACTATTACTCATAAAATTCTACTCAATCTCACGATTGAAAGTCATAAGAAATTGACTATATCAATGCTGATAGCTGATATTGAGCATCATGAAGCTATATTGAGCAAACTCTGAATGAACAAAAATGAAATATTATTGAACATGAGATATGATACTATCGTATTCTCTGATCAATTAAATACTTCTATTTCGATTTTTTTGATCTCGTCAAATACAAAGCATTCAAGTTGATCGCGATCAACTTTAATCTCTTCGACAGCTCACAGCAAGATCTTTAAGATGCTTAAGCACTCAGTTTCATTCATTCAGAAAGAGTCATTCTTGATTCAAAACATAAACATTGTCTCTTTTCAAGCATTAGTAAAACGAAAAAAGAAGAATCAGACAGAGATTTTTGCTATGTTCGTTGAAAACATTGATAGAAAAATCGTCTACAATACTCAATGCAAACTAGATGTCATAAACGTCTTTTCAGTCAATGAAACAACTCAGAATCTAGAAGATATTAAAGTCAAGCTATCATTGAAATATCAGAATTTTCTAGACGTTTTTGATCAAGCTCAAGCACACAAGCTATCGTCTCATCGTTTGTATAATCATAAGATAGAGCTTACTAGTGACGCAACGTCATTTCATTGTCGAGCATATTGAATGTCTCTTTACAAGCTTCAGAAAGTAAAGAAATATCTGAACGAGAATCTTTTCAAAGAATTTATAATCTCTAGCAAAGCTTCGTATTTCTCACTCGTTCTGTTCGCTTTAAAAGCAAATGAAGATTTACGATTCTGCATTGACTATCAAAAGCTAAATGCTATTATCAAAAGAAATTGCTATTTTCTATCACTCATAAATGAAATGATTAACAAAATAGTTGATTGCAAGCATCTGACTCAATTAGATATCATTTCAACTTTCAACAAACTGCGAATGCATTCTGATAGTGAGAACTACACTATCTTTATCATCGCTTTAAAAGCATACAAATCAAAGATGTTATCTTTTGAACTTATCAATGATTCTGTCTCATTTCAGCAGTATATGAATGACGTTCTTTGAAACTTTCTAAATGACTTTTGTCAAGTCTATTCAGATGACATTCTGATCTACAGCAAAACTCAATGAGAACATCAACAACATGTCAAGATGATATTAAATCATTTATGAGAAGCTGATCTACAAGTAGATATTCGAAAGTACGAATTCAACGTAGAAGAAACTGTCTTTTTAGAAGTCATAGTTTCAGAACAAGATCTTTGTATGAATTCTATCAAAGTGAAAGTCATAGTCAACTGAGCTACGTTGATCAATCTAAAGAAAGTTCAGAGCTTCATGAGATTCATTAACTTCTATTGTTGTTTCATTAAGAACTTCTTGAAACTAGTTAAATCATTCATTCAGCTGACTAGAAAAGACACATCTTTTGTTTAAAACAAAGTCTGTGTTCAAGCTTTTGATGATTTAAAGAAACAAGTCAGCTCAATCTCAGTTTTACGACATTTTGATTCAAAATGACAGACTATTCTGAAAATTGATGCATCTGACTACGTTAAAGGTGAAATACTATCACAGTATGATGATGAGAGTATTTTTCACTCAGTAGCATTCTACAGTAAGAGCATGATTTTCGCTGAATGCAATTATCATATCTATGACAAGAAATTGCTAGTCATTATTCGATGTTTCAAACATTGAAGACTCAAGCTTGAATGCACTGAACTACTCATTCAGATATTCATCAATCATCAGACTCTGATGATTTTCATGAAAAATAAGCAGTTGACTCAACATCAAGTCAATTATTTAGACATTCTATTTGAGTTCAACTTTCAGATTATATTTTGATCAGACAAAATAAACACTAAAGTCAATGCTTTAATCAGAATGTCTCTGATCAACGTCTCTGAATCAACTCAGCGTACTGAAGATCGCTATCAGATCATTCTGACACTCGATAGAGTAAATGTTCTAGCTATCAAATCTGAAGTTGATCTCTATCAGCGAGTAAAAAATGTCAACAAGACGAATGAGTTTTGCAATGAGTATAAACAAGCTGTAAGCGAAAACAAGCTCAAGCTACATAGCATTGAATTGAAGCATTGCGAGATTATTGACAACGTTCTATTCAGAAAAGATCTACTGTGAGTTTCTGAGAATATGCATATGAAATTACTAAAGAAAATTCATGATCAGTCTTTCATCTCTCACTCTGACAATCAAAGAACTACTGATTTAGTTCAACGTTTCTATTATTGATCAAATTATTGAGCAACAATTAGACATTACATTCAAAACTGTCATGTTTGTCAACAAAGCAAGACATCTAGAAATAGTATCAATGAACTTCTTCATTCTCTATTGATTTCTCAGAAACGCTGAAAAGATATAGCTATGAACTTCATCATTAAACTATCTCTATCGAAAGATTATAATGTCATTTGCACAGTCATATGTTGTCTCATCAAGAAACATCACTATGTTCTCTGTCATTGAAGAGATAATGACATCTCAGTCAAAGAAACGATTTGAATCATGCTATGAAACGTCTATTGACTTCATGATCTATCTAGTTCTATTGTTTCAAACAGAGACTTTTAATTCATATTCACAATGTGACAAAGTCTTTGTAAGTGACTAAGAATCACAGCTAGTCTATTAACAGTTTATCATTCTGAGATCAATGATTAATCAAAATGAGTTAATCAAGATGTTGAATGCAAATTAAGAATCTACTGCAATTACATGCAGAACGACTGAGCAAAATGACTATCAATGATAGAATTCAGCAAGAATTTCAATATCTTCTCGATCATCTCAATGACTTTGTTCTACTTCAATAAGAATTTTCACTCACGAATGAGTTTCAATTCAGATACAACTAACTACAAAACTACTTGTGAGTGTCTTGAAGCTAAAAAAGCAAACAATATTATCATTTAAATGAAAGAGCTTCTTATTTTTGATCATCAGCAATTGAAAAAGACGAAGCAAATCATTGAAGCTCAGATCAATAAACATAGATGAGATGTCATCTATGAAGTAAATGACTGAGTTTGATTATTCTTTAGAAACATAAAGACAACTAGATCATGTAAGAATTTGAAAAATAAACAGCTAGAATTTTATCAAATCACTGTCAAAGTTGAGATCTTTTATCATCTTCATCTATTAATAAGCATGAAGCAGCTGCATTTGAGATTCAGTTTAAAGCTATTATGTTCTTGTCTCGATGATCTCTTATCAGAACAGCATTCAGAATCATCTAGATTTCTCACTATTGAAGACGATGAGCACTGAAAGATAGATGACATTTTGAACTTTAGACGTTATCAAGATTGAATACAATACAAAGTCAAATGAATGAGACTAGATTGAGATGATGAATGATACTATGTCAACAAAGAAGAATTCAAAAGCTTGAAAGAAGTTCTAGTTGAATTTCATAAGCTTTATTCAGACAAGTCACACTAAATTGAAAAACAGTGAAAAAATTTTGCGTTTCATTTGTTCTATTCATGCGAACATGAATTTTCGAAGAGAGAAATAATGTTATAAGCGTATCAAGACTGAACAAGACTGAACAAGGCTGAAGCTTTAATCAATTTGCAGTGCACGCTAGCGAGTACTTTATGTAATGATTAAAGTTAGTCAATGATCTAGTCGAGATCTGATTTACGAGATGATGCTTTAAAGTATTGAAAATGATCATCGTACAGTCTTAAGAGTCAACGTAGCTGATTACATAAGCACTTATATCTATCATATATTTCAATATATATCTTATAATCATTCTATTCGCTCTATATCACTATGTCAGCTCAAAAACGCGATCGTGAGATCAGTTCAGCCACTCGAGCAGCTATTGCATACGCTCGATATCAGAATCGATCATCTTTACGCGTCATACAGGCTCGCACCGAAGTTTCTTTGACATCAATATCAAATATAAGCAATCATGCTTGCAAACAGGCTAAAACTCATGAAACGAAGTCTTTTCGTGAGAAAAACGTTGCTTCTGAGTCTCGTTCTGAAAGATCTTCATTGTTATGTCAGAAGCAAATTGATATAATGATCAAATTATTCACATCTAGCTATAAATGACGACGCAGATCATGAGTCACGATTGCACGCAAATGTGAAGTATTAGTCTTACGATCTACAATAGAGAGAGTCTTCAAGAAAGCTGAATACGAACGTTATTCGCCTCGTCAAAAGTCTTATCTTATCGTGATCATGAAAACGAAGCGTTTAGACTGATGTAGAAATAAAGAGTTTTGAAATGTAATATTGAGGCAGAGATGAGGTAAAGTCATTTATACGAATGAAACTTCTGTCAAATTGAAAGAATTGCGAAGCCTTTATCTCAGCTCTTGCTGTCGAGAATCTACTACGACGCTCTATAGAACAGGCAGCTCATGCAGAGAAGAAGGCGAATTGTCTGCAACAAGATCTGAAGACTTTCTCGTTCAGATTCTCGCTCTGCTGTCGTTTCAAAAGAGAAGAGATTGACTGATATAAATACAACAGATGCGTCTTGCAACTCTTACTATTACCTGCCTATCATCGATTTCAGGTCACTCACTGCTCTATGAGCACTACTCTATTAATGCAGAATGAAGTCTTCTGTCATATCTCTCAATGACAAAAACCTCTATTTGCGAAGCAGAACATCGTGATTCTGAATTGATCAGGCAACAGTCTCGATCTGAATTCTATTGAACACGTCTGAAATCTGCTCAAGAATCGTGTAGCTAATCGAAGATCTTTCATAAAAGATAGAGCTGAATTAGAACATGCTTGAATGAATGAATGAAACAAGCTCGATATAGAAAAGAATATTAATTCTTTTATATTGAATCAGAAGCATTGAGTTGCTCAAGTCATTGTTAAACAGAGCGATAATAACTTTCATGAATAGATATATATTATAATTCGAATCATCTAACGTCTCTATATATATTTGACGTTATTGCTCGTATATGTTAATATTTGCATCTTTTGTTGATGTTCATGTATAGTGCAATTGCAATACGATGATCATTTTCAATACTTTAAAGCATCACCTCGTAGATCTGACTCAGATTTGACTCAGATATGACTCAGCATCTTTTTTCTTTTCTAACATCTTCTAATCAGCTTCTATTGTCTTCTAGATAAACACACTTCTTTGTGTTATAAGTAGTCAACAGATTTCTATGACAAACACATTTCTTTGTGTTGCAAACATCTTTTGAATTAACATCTTTCTTGTGTTTCAACACGTCTTCTTTGAGACTAACGTCGATCTGAGTAACTACTATATAGAGCGTGTTTTTCTTGTCTTTTGTATCTTCTTTCTTCTGTATTCTTAAAGTCTTAGTTATAGTTATCTTTATAGATCAAACATTCTAGTCACGCATGCACTCTGATTAGTTTCTAAACATGATCTCAACACAATCATTCTTTACTAACTCGCTTGTATCTTTCTTCTTTTAACGAAGTTTTCTCATCAGCATATCATTTATGTATAAAATGTTTGTATTTAAATATTTATTAAACAATATTAATGAGATTCTTGAGTTTGCTTATGTTGAACTTAACAAATCTTGTGAGTTGTTCATATTGTAGTAACAGAGACGCAGTCTTAACAAAATTTATATGTAGTTAACATGTAAATTTAAAGAATGTTCATGATTCAAGTTCTTTTTGCTAATCATTTTTAACAGATCAAACACAAGAATGTTCTGTTTCAATTCTTATTATCATGATAACAAGATATTGAATCAAATGATTTTCATAAGTAATTTCTCTTGTAGTTTTGCATTCTATTTGATTTTCTCATCTGCATGCAAATTACTTATAGCATGCACATTGAGATTATTGAAGTCTGTGCAATCGCGAAAACTCTGCATGTGATCAATGCATAACACTTCATCATTATGCAATGCTTTGATATCATTCAAACTTTTGATAATCTTAAACTTTACTGTAGTTAAACAGTAAATTTGTAGTCAGCATTGCATACAAATGAGTTTCATCATTGATCTTGTTTTATTCATGTAAACATAAATTTTCAAAAAGAAGAATAATGTTATAAATGCATTAAAATTGAATAAAATCAAAGATTTAATTCTAATTATTATACAATCAACATTAGTGAGTTGATTGCATATTAATTAAAACTAGTCAAGATTTAGTCAAGATTTGATTTAAATTTGATTTAAATTTGATTCAGATATAACTCAGCATTTTTTCTCTTTTTTAATATTTTCTAATCAACTTTTATTATTTTTTAAACAAACACACTTCTTTATGTTATGAAAAGTTAACAAATGTTTATAATAAATACATCTTTTTATATCACAAACATTTTTAGACTGATTGTGATGAGTTAAGTCATTGAGATTGAGTCAAATTCTTAACTCATCAAGACTTGATTTGAATCAGAATTCTTGACTTAAGTATTTGAGTTAAGTCAAGATGTTTGACTCAAGTATTTAAGTTAAGTCAGAGAATTGAAATCAAGTATTGACTTGAAATTCTCGATTCAATTCATCAAAACATGAAGATAAATAAATAAATATTTTATTATGACTCTTTATTATGACTCTTTATCATGACTTTCTATCAAATAGTCTTCATATTTCTTTATTATAACTTCTTTATCATAGCTTTTCTTCATGACTTTTCTTCATGACTTTTCTTCATAGTCTTTTATCATAATTTTCTATCAAAGCTCTTTATTAAACAATCTTCATATTTCTTTTCATGTTTCTCTTCATGTTTCTCTTTATGACTTTCTATCAAAAAGATAATGCAAAAAGATAATGCAAAGGCGAAAAATTGAAAAAATTTCTATATTTAACTCTCTTGACATCATATTCAATTGCTTGATGAGTCAAATTGAGTCAGCGAGTTTTGACTCAACTTAAGATCAATATCAAGTCAAGTCATAAAATTGTTATTAAGTATTCAAGTCAAGTCATAACATTGATATCAAGTACTCAAGCGAATCAGAAAGTAAATATGAAAACTCAACTTAATAATTAGTCTAAACATCTTTTAAATCAACATCTTTTTTGTGTTTTAACATGTTTTCTTTAAGACTAACGTCAAATCTGAGTAACTACTATATAAAGCATGTTCTTTTTATCTTTTATATCTTTTTTCTTCTGTATTCTTAAAGTTTAGTTATAATTATCTTTATAAATCAAACATTCTACTCAGTTACGCACTACATTACAATAGTATGATTAGTTTCTAAACATGATTTTAACACTCAATGAGTAAGACTCACTCTTGATTATCATCTTAAATCATTATTGATAGTTGCTTTCTGAAACATATGACTCTGCACTTACTTATTATTCTTATGATGAAGTCTTTTTCATTCATGTTGTAAATGTCTGAAGATTGTAAATCATAATTTTCAAGAATCTTAATATATAAATTAAATCAATTATTAATCAGCTCTTCATTATGCGTAACAGCATGCTCTTTATTTGATGCTTGACTAAACATGAAAGTCAACTTCATATGATGTTGTAAAAATTTCTGTATTCAATTGATATTCAAATCATCATTATGTTGATTACTTCAAAACAACTTCATTGTCATGAATTAAATCTGATTGACTCATGATAATCAGTCTCAGAAAATCATAAGTAATACTGTAGTATTCAATCAGTCAAAGTCTTCTCTACTTCAAAAATGAGTCGCTGATATTACTGATGAGAGATCTTAAAAGATTCAGCATCATTGATTCATTAATACGTCTTCGAAGTGTAAATTTCACAATGTCATGCTGATGAGTAATCTTTCAAAGTGAAAGCTTGAATACATTGTTCTGATAAACTGTAATAGTTAATTGAACACACTTTTGCCTGATTGACTTCAAATGTTTCTTCATGATGATGTAATTGACGTTGAAAATGATGAAGCATTTGAATTTAAAAAAAAAATTCGCTTTATCTATTCTGTACTAGCGTGCGCGAAAATCTCGTTTGCGCAGAAATCTCATTTATACAAGTAGTAAAAGATGCATGCTCTTGAAAGTTATCTTACAATCGTAGCGTGTACATTGAAAATTTAATTAAGATTATGTTAAATTATCATTATATATTGAAACCGTTTTTAATTTGAGCTATTTTAACTAAAGCTTACAATTTTTTGTATTTTAAATATAAAACTGTTATAAAAATTTCAATATAGTCAAAGAAGAAAAGAATTTAAATTTTGAATACAAAGTTATTAAAAAAAGATTGTTTATATAAAATTATATTTGTTTGAAAGAAATATACTTGTAGCAAAACTTACATGAATAAAAATACTATTTCAAAACTATTTTAATCAAGATTCACAAGACAAATCATGATTAAGTCTTTGAAGTGTTGTTTTACTTCAACAAGTTTTAAATCTAGATTTAATGTAGCATAGTTCTCTTAATAAATATCATTGTCTATAGAAATATGATAGTGAAGAGTGAAGAATTTATCTAAACTACATATTAATAACAACTTGAAATTGAAATGAAGCTTGTATATCTTTGAAAATAGCATTCTATAGCATTGTATGTTATTCTAAATCTGCTTTTCAAACCTGTTGACTACAAGATCTGATTCAATCAGATATAATAATTTATCATTCATTCTTCGCTCGATATATTCATGATGTTGTAAATCTCTGCGTGTGACGTCGTAAATCTCTGCATATGACGAGATTCAGAATCATCTGATGCATGAAATGAAAGTTGCATTCAAGCAATGAAGATAGTTCAAGAGTACTATGTTGTCAAACTTGAACATAACAATCTTAAACACTTGATTCTAATCAAACTTTCAGTCTCAGACTCTTCTGAAAATATGCTTCTGAAAGTTTGCAATACTAATCAAATGATGCTGAGAACTAAAACATGATTCATTATATCTGAAGTTTCACGTTATGTTTTTCTTTCTTCATCAAGCATTTGAAAAGGAAAAATTTGTCGCATAATCAGTGCATTATTATTTGCAAAGAACATGATTTGAAATTTTCTTTTACATCAGTATAAATGTTGAGTCAATCATACTTATTCAGATGCTGTAAAGATATAAAATATTCGTTGCATGTATTTGTGATAGCGACGTGATTCAAAGCTTGATAAATGCAAGATTGTTGACGAAATGACTTGAAGAAAACTCATGATTGAGAAAATATCTTCAGCATATCAAAAAAATAACGTCATTATTAATTTCTTTAAAATATGTCTTGAATGATTTTTTTTGATTGAGAATCTTGAAAGTTAATTCATCACATCAACATTCATTACTCAAACTCTTAACAAAGCAGCTGTTCATTGCATTGTAGCTGTTGAATTCATTTGACGATAAATTTGATGAATGCAATATCACTTTACACAGATCTTTGAATTTTCAAGAATTTTCAAGAAGATACTTTTTAAAATCATAATTTTTCATACAAATTGCAGATTTTAAATCATCAACAAGTTTTTTTAATTTATCATGTCATAAGAGTTGCTTTGAGTTGCGCTTAAATGAAGATCAAAAAGTCGAGAAAAAAGATTGAGAAAAGAATGTAAGTGAAGAAAATATGAGGGTTCAGATGAGATTGATGAGAAGAATCTTGAAAACAATGAGAATATGAATATAGTGACTCTTTCAATTCTCGTATATCTTTCAGCGTGAAGTCATGACATTGAATCTTGATCTTGAATATATATGAATATCAGAATCATGTCTAAATGATACAATCAATGAAGATCAGAGTTGATAGTGCTTGATCTTTAAAGATAGCTATAACTGAATATTAAAAATACAGAAGAAGATTGATATAAAAGCTTCTATTTATGTAATGTTCAGAGACTGTGCTAGACTTGAAAGAAATGTGTTTGTGACATGAAAAGAAAATGATGTAAATGAACAAGATGTTGATGAAAGAAAAGAGTGTTGAGAAAGAAAAAAGATGTTAAGTCATATCTGAATCAAATTTGAGTCAGATCTTGACTAGATTGTTGACTAGTTCTAATCATTATTCAAAGTACTCACTAATGTGCATTGCAAATTGATTAAAGCTTCAGTCTTGTTCAGTCTTATCAATCTTGATATGCTTATAACATTACTCTCTTCTTCGAAAATTCATGTTTGCATGAATGTAGTTCATTTGCTCACTTTTGTTGATAGTTATTTTGATATTTAGCGCAATTAGCTTGAATATAGCTTATGAAATTCATTCAAAACTTTCTCTGAGTCATTGAATTCTTCTTTATTGACATAGTATCATTCATTATTTCTATCTAAATCTTTTCATTTAACTTTGTATTGTATTCGATCTTGATAGCATTTGAAGTTCAATATATCATCTATCTTTCAATATTCATCGTCTTTGATAATGATTAATCTGAGTGATTTTGAATGTTGTTCTGATAGAGAATCTTCTGAATATGATTATAGTAGCTTTGAGCTGAACATTGAATGCAGATGCTTTATGCTGACTGATAAACAAAGATGATAGAAGATACTCACTTTAGCAGTGATTTGATAAAGATCTAGCTGTTTATCTTTCAAATCTTTGCAGAGTCTTGTTGTCTTGATGTTTCTGAAAGATAATCAAACTCAGTCATTTACTTCATATGTGACGTTTCGTCTATGTTTATTGATCTGAACTTCAATGATCAGCTTTGTTTTTTTCAATTATTGATGATCAAAGCTCAGTAACTCTTTCATTCAAATGACAATATCATCTGCTTTTCTAGCTTCAAGTCGTTCATGAATTGTTTCATAGTCAGTCGTATCTGAATTGAAACTCATTCAAGAGTGAAATTCTTTATTAAAGTAGAAGAAAATCATTAAAGTGATTGAGAAAATATTGAAATTATCGCTGAATTTCATTATAGATATTCATTTAATTTAGTCATTCTGCATGTAATTGCAGTAGATTCTAAGTTTGCATTCAACGTCTTGATTGACTCATTTCGATTAATCATTAATTTCAGAATGATAAACTGTGAATAAACTAGCTGTAATTCTCAGTCGTTTGCAAAGACTTTTTCACATAGTCAATATAAATTGAGAGTCTCTGTTTGAAACAATAAAACTGAGTAAATCATGCAGTTGATAAACATTTCATAGCATAATTTAAATTGTTTCTTCAACTGAGATGTCATCATCTTTTCAATGACAGAAAACATAATGACATTCTTTGATGAAACAACATACGATTGTGCAAATAATGTTGTAGTCTTCTGACAAAAATAGTTCAGTAATGAAGTTCATAATTATATCTTTTCAGCGTTTTTGTGAAATCGAAAGAGAATGATGAAGTTCATTGATGCTATTTCTAGAAGCTTTACTTTGCTGACAAGCATGATAGTTTCAAATGTATCATTGAATAGTAACTTAATGATCTGATCAATAGTAGAAACGCTGAACTAAATCAATGATTCATTTATTGTTGAAGTGAGAGATTGAAGATTGATCATGCACTTCTTGTAATAATTTCGTATGCATATTCTCAGAAATTCATAGTAGATCTTTTCTAAATAGAATGTCGTCAATGATTTTGCAGTTCTTCAGTTTAGTGATATGAAATTTAAGCTTGTTGTTGTTCATAGCTTGTTTATATTTACTGCAGAACTCATTTGTTTAATTGATCATATATACTTGTTGATAAAGATTTGCTTCTGATTCAATAAATAGAACATCAACTCTATCAAAGATCAGAATAGTCTGAAAGCAATCTTTAAGTCTTTGAGCTGATTTAAAGACGTTCACTAGAAACATTTTGATTAAAGCATCAACTTTAGTGTTTATTTTGTCTAATTTAAAGATAATCTGAAAGTTGAACTTTGATAAAATGTTCAGATAGTTGACTTGTCATTGACTCAACTGTTTATTTTTCATGAAGATTTTCAAAATCTGAGAATTAATGAACATCTGAATAAGTAGTTTAATGCATTTCAATTCAAGTCATCAATGTTCAAAGTATTGAATAATGACTAGCAATTTCTTGTCATAAATGTGATAATTGATTTCAGCATAAATCATGCTTTTGCTGTAGAAAGTCATTGAATGAAGAACTTTCTCATTATTATACTGAGATAGTATTTCATCTTTTACATAGTTTGAAGCATTGATTTTCAGAATAGCTTGTCGTTTAAGATCAAAGTGACGAAGTACTGAGATTGAGCTGACTTGTTTCTTTAAATTGTCAAAGACTTGAATACAGATCTTGTTTCAAACAAAAGACATGTTCTTTCTAGTCAGCTGAGTGAATGATTTGACTAGTTTCAAGAAATTCTTAATGAAATGATGATAAAAGTTAACAAATTTCACAAAGCTTTGAATTTCTTTTAGATTGATTAAAGTGATTCAGCTGACTATGACTATCACTTTGCTGAGATTCATACAAAGATTTAGTTCAGATACAATGACTTTTAAAAAAAACAGTCTTTTCTACATTGAATTTGCACTTTCAAATATTCATCTGCAGTTCAGCTTTGCGCAGTCAACTCAATACTAGTTTGACGTGATTTCTATGTTTCTTTCTCATTTTGCTATAAATGAGAATGTCATCTAGATAGACTTGACAAAAGTCGTTCAGAAAGTTTCATAAAATGTCATTCATATATTGCTGAAAGAAGATTGATTCATTAGTCAGTTTGAATGATAGCATCTTATATTTATATGCTTTTAAAGCAGTGATAAAAGTGATGTAATTCTTGCTATCAAGATGCATTTGAAGTTTGTTGAATGCTGATATGATGTTCAATCTAGTCAGATGCTTGCAACTCACTATTTTATCAATGATCTCATTTATCAATGATAGAGAATATTTATTTCTTTTGAAAATGACATTTAGCTTTCAATAGTTCATGCAAAATCAAAGATCTTTATTTGCTTTGAGAGCGAATAGAACAAAGAAGAAATAAAGAATTTGACTGAAAGTGATGAATCTCTTTGATAGATTCTCATTCAAATATCTCTTTACTTTCAGAAGTTTAACAGAGAACATTCAATAAACTCAACAGTGAAAAAGCATTAAATTATCAATGAGCTCAATTTTATGATTGTAGAAGTGATGAGAGAATAGTTTATTCAATTGAACTCAATCAAAAACATTTAGAAACTCATGATATTTCAATGACAGTTTCGCTTTAATATCTTTCAAATTCTGAGTCATTTCATTGATTGAAAAGACATTTAAAGCGTTCAAATTGCACTGAGTATTGTATGCAATTTTTCTATTGATGTTCATTATGAATAAAGCAAAGACTTTGATCTTGTTCTTCTTTGAATGATTCAACAGTGTTTTAAATGAAGCGACGTTTATGCTTTGAATTGAGAATGACTCTTTTTGAGCAGTGATTGAAATGAGTTATTTGAGCATCATAGAGATCTTAGTCTGAGTGATGAAAAAGAACAAAGATGATCGCGATCAACTTGAATGCTTTGAATTGAGCAAGATTGAAAAAATCGAAATAGAAGTATTTAATTGATTCAAAAAAACAATGACGTTGTTTTGCATATTCAGTAATATTTCGTTTTTATTCATTCAGAACTTACTCAATATGACTTCATGATGATTGATATCAGCTATTAACATTGATACAGTCAATTTCTTATAACTTTCGATGATGAGATTGAATAGAATTTTATGAGTAATTGTCTTTTTAAATATCTTCTCATTATAATCTCTTATTAGCTTCTCTTTTGTCAGTGATATAAATTGAATTTTCAGTTTCTTGCATACTTTATCAACTAGATTGAAATGTATGATCATGTAAATGACTGAATCACTGTTTATTAAAGAACGAAGACTGAAAGATTGATTCTGAGAAATGAGATGAGCATCAATTAGAAACGACTTTTCAAAGTAATTCTCTTTCAATAGAATTTTATCTAGTTTGCACAAAGACATAATCTTTATTTTTTCAATGACTTTTGAAGAGATGATTAGTTTTTTGAATTGAAATTCAAATTGAAATCAAAGCAATCATATTCTTTGTTCACTGCATTGATTTTAATAAATTGATCAAGACACTTCTTAAAGCTATGATCTGATTTATGACATATGAAACAGCTTTCAACTAGAATGTTTGCTTCTTTGACATTAGTTAAAATCGCGTCGCGCGACTTTAGATGATCAGACTTCAAGTAATCAATCGATTAAGTGATAATAGTCGCTTTATGAAAGATAGTCTTTGAAACGTCATTGATGCATTTGAGCTTGTTCTTGATCTCTTGAATGACTCGCTGATCATTATTCAAATGAATCAGATGAAAACGAATTTCTTTTAAAGAATCAGATTGAACTAGTTGATTTACTCAAATGAATTAAAGATAAAGATTGATTTTATCTTTCAGATCAATGATCAGTTGCTTTTCGTGATAGTTTAGATAGAAAGATAAACGTTGAAACTGAGTATAGAATTCATTGAATTTCTTGAATTCTTGAATCAAGTTGTAGTATTTTCTACGAAAGTTGACTTTCTTATTTAAATCATCAAACAACTGAGCTAACTCTTTCAAAAGATCTTCGATGATTTTATAAAGATTAACACAGTCATGTTCATGTTTAGCTTGAGTGATCTCAGCTGTGTCATTGAATAATTTAGAATGTATATAGCTTAATTTGACTCGTTCATTAAAAAAAGATCAACGTTGATCTCTAGTTTATTCTGAATTTTTTTGTATCAGTTTTTTCAAATAGAGTTCTTTTCATCAGTAAACAGCGAAGAATCAGATATTTTTTGAGATCTAGAACGCTTAAAGTAGATGAAATCAGAAGAAGTATTTTTTTTAGCTTGAAGTTTAGTCTTCAACTCTTTGATTTCGTCTTCTTGTTGTTTATTTAACTCGTAAAGTTGATTTGTTTCTTCATTAAGAGCTAGACTTCAAGTCTTTTGTCACAATTCTAGTCTTGTCAAACTTAGTCTTCTAGTCTTATCAGATTTATTCTCGCTTCGTCATCTTGACTAGTTTCTATTGAGTCTAACGTCGACTGAGAAACATATATATGTAGTCAGCTTCTTTTCTATAGCTATCTTTCTTTCTTAGCATTTATCTTCTAGTTAAATGACACTCATATTGACTCGCTCTATGCTGATCTTTAACATTAGATAAATGCTCATCATCTACTACTCTGCTATCAATGAATAGATGATACAAAACAATCTATTCAGTAAGAAAAATTTGCAAGAAATTCTTCAAATTTGCATCATCATCATTTTAGATCACAAGAAATTCTTCGATTCTACATTCATTTTCATCATTCTATTTGCAAGAAATTCTTTGAATTTTCACTCATCAAAAAACATCAATTCAAAACATCAATCTCTCATCTATTCTTATCTCAACAACTTCTATCTTCTTTCATCATGACACACAACGTTAAGTCAGTTGAGTCTTAAACAACTCGTCTGCTTAGAAGCACTGTCAGTAGAAGAGTTTCACTTCTACTCATCAATGCTTCAGTCGAAGCTGTGAAAGCTGTCATTGCATGAAACATAAACATCGAAAAACAACTGTTGAATTGAGTCAGCAATCAACTCAACAAAGTCATCAATATGCTGAACAAGCTTTGAAGTCAGCGAGACTTGACTCTACAACTCAATGAATACTGACTTCTCATACAAGAAGATTACAAAAAGAGAGCGAAACAACTAGAAGTCGCTTTTGATAAGAACAATGAGTTAAAGAAAAAGATCAATCAGTCACAAGGCAAGCGATTGAACTTCAGAGTGAAACAACGTCAAGTCAATTGATCTATGTCTCGTCAAGATACTCAGTCAGCTAAACAACAAGTCAATCAGAAAGTTGAACGAAGCTTGACTTTCAAAGCTCACTCTCAACAAGAGTCTTCTACTCTATCTGAAAACAAAAATGATCATCACAAGTTCATCAAGCTTTCAAATTCACTCATCTTCATTGAATCAAATGATTCTATCTGAAAGACATGAAATATCAAAATAGCTGACAAGCTTGATGTCAACGCGAATCATTACTCTACTGAAAAGATTCGTATTGTCTATGTGATTTTCAGACTAGAAGATGATGCTGATCAGCAAATTTATGCAAAGCATTGTGTTGATGCTTTCTCATTCTATCAATCACTATCAGAGTTACTGAAACATTTGAAAGAAATTTACGAAGATCAGAATCTGATTTGAAAGTGTCATTGCAAATATATTGCTCTGAAGCAGCTCAGCAAGCTCTTCAGCTCTTTCTATTCAAAATTTACTAGAATATTCAACTTTCTGAACTACGATGATATCACTCTGATGAACGACATTCAGAATAAAATCAACAATCATCTTCAGAATGCGTTGTCAGTTTGCCTCATAGAGTTTAGCTCGCTTAACAAGCTCAAGATCTTTCTTCAAGATGTAAATAACAAACAACAAGTCAATTATCAGCTACGTGATGAGCAATGAACAGTCAAATCAATAGCAACTTCGAAAAAACGTTTTGTTTCTTCGTCAACATCAGCTTCAGTCTTGACTACTAGCTATGTTCAACTCGCTACTTTTTTCACTCTTGAATTTGAACAATCAAGAATGTTAATCATCTGCTTCAACTGCAAAGTATCAAGTCATCTTTCAAAGAACTGCTCTCAGCTGAAGACTAGTACTTCAACATCTTATGCATTCATCTCTTGTCTCAATGAGATCATCATGTCAAAAGAAGAGAAGAAATTATTTACAGAGAAATTGAAGAATGAGGCAAAAAACTAGTGACTTTCATCAAAGATGCAATGAAAGATGTGTTAATTTCTTCAACAATGAGCAGCTCAGATGATTTCTTTGCTTCGAAATCTTTAACTATTGAATGTGTATTATCTAGCAATGAAATTAGTTACTCATTAAAGTCATTGATTGACATTGAAGCAGCTGACTATTCATTCATTGATGAATTAATCGCGCAGAATGTTTGTGATCATTTGCAAATTGAATCATTATCTTTAATCAAGCTCAAGTCAATAAGAAAATTCGATGATCATTATGCAAAAAAGCTCATTACTCATGCAATTTATTTGAATCTGACTATTCAAGATCATATGAAACGTTTCGTCTTTATGCTGATTACTTGATTGAGTCAACATCAGATGATTCTTGAAAAAACATGAATGAACAAGATTAAAATAATTATTGATATGAAAGATGATCGTCTTTAATTTTCTAGTTTTGAAGCTCATATCAAAGCTTCTATCAAAACTCATTTGATCTTTCTTTCTGTCATCAAGAAAATCGCGATAGAACAGAAGAGTTCAATCTCTACTCAAATACTAAAGAGATTTATCTCTTCTGTTGTCATTCGACTCAGCGAGAAGTCATCTTCATTCAGTAAAATCGTGAAATCATTTAATTCAGTCAACTTCGCTTCGTCTTTCAATTCAATGAACATAGCAATGATAGAGACTGCAGCATATAAATCACTAGTCAAACGATTGAATGTGACTACTTTCGCAATCATCATCACGAAAATCGATCGACTTCTAAAAACAGCTAGAAATAAATCAGAGAACATAAATCTACAAGAACTTTCACACGAAGAGATCTTGAAAGAAGTCAAAGCTAAGCTTTCTTCAAAATATCATGACTATCTAGACGTGTTTGATCGAGCGATGACTGATCAACTATTCTCTCATCACTTCTACGATCATAAAATAGAGTTGATTGACAAGAGAACATCTTCTTGAAGTCGTCTCTATCATATGTCTGATTACAAGCTTCAAAAGATGAAGAATTACCTGATTGAACATCTGAATAAGAGCTTTATATCTTCTAGCTCAATCTTATACGCTTCGCTCATACTATTCATCAAAAAGAAAGACGATAGTCTGCGTTTCTGCGTTGATTATAGAAAGCTCAATGCTTTGATCAAACGAAATCGCTACTTTCTACTCTTAATAGACGAAACTCTCGCTCGTATTCAAGATAGCAAGTATCTGACTCAATTGAACATCATTGTCATCTTCAACAAACTGCATATGCATTCAAGCAGCAAAGATTTGACTATCTTTATCATTTCTTTTGATTTCTACAAATATCACGTGATGTCTTTCAAATTAATCAACGATTCAACTTTCTATCAACACTATATAAACGACGTGCTATTTGACTATCTTCATCAGTTTTGTCAGATTTATCTAGATGACATTATCATTTACAGCAAAACACTGAAGAAACATAAGCGACACGTACGATTGATTCTACATAGACTATGAGAGACTGATCTTCAGATGAATATAAACAAGTGCAAGTTTCATGTTCAGAAGATCTTCTTTCTGAGACTATTGCTATTCATTGAAGAACTAAAGATGAATCTCAGAAAAGTACAAGCAGTAGTTGAATGATCTACTTCTACAAATCTCACTCAGATGCAGTTCTTCGTCGACTTCTGCAACTTCTATCGACATTTTATAAAGAACTTTTCAAAGATTGTTCGTTCTCTGATTCAACTAACTCAAAAAGAGATGATATTTGAATAAAATCAAGCTTGTCAAATGATCTTTGATCATATGAAGAAACAAATGATTGAAGTCTTTATTCTTCGTCATTTTGATCAAAATAGAAAGACTATTCTTGAAATAGACTCATTCAACTACGTCAACAATGACATACTTTCTCAGTATGATGACGAAGAAACATTGCATTCAATGATCTACTACAGCAAGAATCTGAGTCTCGCTGAGTGCAATTACAAGATCTATGACAAGAAATTACTAGCAATCATTCGTGTCTTCGAACATTGACGATCTGAGCTGAAATTAACTGAGCTACTAATCAAGATGTTCACTGATTATCAAGCTTTGACATCATTAATGAAAGATAAAAAGCTAAGTAAACATTAAATGCGCTGAGTACAAAAGCTTGTTGACTTCAACTTCAAAATCATGTATCGCTCAGACAAATAAAACATCAAAGTCAATGCATTGACTCGTTAAGTCAATTCAGTTTCTAGAAGCTTTGAGAATGAATGATGTCGCTATCAGCAAACTACAATTCTTATATCAGATTGAATGAAAATTGCTGATTTAAAGAAGAACATCAATGAATCAATCTATAAACAGATTCTTGAGACTAATGAAATCGATGAGAATTGTATGCTACTTCGCGAAGCAATAGAAAGAGATGAGACATAATATGAAGATATCAAATTGAAGAATTGTTAAACTCAGAATGAAATCTTGTATTATGATAGTCAGCTATGAGTCTCGTTCAACGAGCTTCTACAAATGAATCTGATTCATGAGATACACGATCAATCATCAGTTGATCATTCTGATATTCTTAGAACTGTAAAGATCATAAAGCGAAACTACTATTGATCATTCATGCGAAAAACGATAAATCAATATATTCGAAACTGTTATATTTGTCAACGATTAAAGACATTTAAAGATAAATCAAATGACTTGCTTCAATCTTTATTAATATCTGAACAGCGATGACAAGATATAACAATGAACTTCATTATTAATCTATCTGATTCAAGCGAGTACAACGTTATTCTGATAATCATCTGCAAATTGTCAAAAGAAAGGCATTATATTTCTTGCATCACTGAGAATGAAGATATCACTGTCAAAAAGACAGCTGAAATACTGATTCAATGAGTATATTGAACTCATGATCTATCAAGCTTATAGTATTTGATCAAAGTTTGCAATTTATCTTCATTCTATGAAAGTCGCTTTGCAAAAGACTAGACATTAATCTTCAACTCTTTACAGTCTATCACTCTCAGATCAATGATTAAAGTAAATGAGTCAATCAGAACGTCGAAAGATATCTTCGATTCTTCTGTTCATATATGCAAGATGACTGATCTAAGTGACTACTCATGATTGAGTTTGTCAACAATAACGTCTTGTTCTTAGTCATCTTCTTGACTTTCTTCTTTATAAACAAGAACTTTCATTCTTGTATGAGCTTCAACTCTGACATCATCGAGTATGAAAGCACTCGCGAACGCTTGCAGATCAATCGAGTCAAGAATATATCTGAACAAATGAACAAGACATTGATCTTCGCTCGTGAAGCTTTGATCAAAACACGAAAACAAATGATGAATCAAGCTAATAAGCATAGAAAGAAAATCAATTACAAGATTGAATCAAAGATGTTTCTGAATGAAAGAAACATCATTACAGCGAGATCTTTCAAGAAGCTAGATGACAAAATGCTTGATTCTTTCATCAATCTAAATTTCATCGACTCTTCATATAAACTGAAATTATCAGAGTCTATGTATATTCATGATGTATTTCATTCTGATCTGCTTCGCTCTGTCGTTGATGACTTCTTGTCTGATCAGAAGAATGAATTCTCAGATTCAATAGTGATAAACGACGAAGACAAGTGAAAAATCGATGATATATTGAATTTTCGTTGATATCGAAGACGACTTCAGTATAGAATCAAATGAAACGACTATGACAATGATCTCAATTGATACAACGCTGATGACGACGAATTTATGAACACTCAGAAGATTATTGATGATTTTCATATTCAATACTTGAACAAATCGCGCTAATCAACAATTCAATCAATCAATCAAGTCGAGCAGAAAATACATTCATGTAAACATGAATCATCGAAGAGAGAAAATAATGTCACGATTCTAGCCTTGTCAGACTCAGTCTTCTAGTCTTGTCAGATTTATTCTCGCTTCGTCATCTTGACTAGTCTCTATTGAGTCTAGCGTCGACTGAGAAACACATATATGTAATCAGCTTCTTTTCTGTAGCTATCTTTCTTTCTTAGCATTTATCTTCTAGTTAAATGACACTCATATTGACTCGCTCTATGCTGATTTCTAACATCTTTCAGATTTCATAGAACACAAGAAATATTATTGTTTCAGTGAATGATTTGTCATCTTCATGAATGAAGAGCGCAGCACTTGATGATTTCAATGAATCAGCATCAAAGATTTGAGAGAAACGATTTCGAAATTCTTCAGAACACTCTGCAGTAAACGAACGACTAAACATGATGAGATTTATTTGAAAGAGAAGATTGAATGAATGATGATGCTTAATGATTTGAAGAAGAAAGATGTATAGAATGATGTTTAATCTTCAACAAAAAAGATGAGATTTTGTTTATTGATTTGATTGATTCTCTAGCAAACAACGAAGATTCTTTATCATTGAATCTATTGATCAATTTAATTCTTGATCAATTCACGAAGATTTTTTATTGTGATTCTTGTAATCGAGTGAACTTTGCGTACTTAATGAGTAATAAGTAGTCTAGCAATTCAAACAGTCTTGTCATTGATTTTATTCAACTCTTTAATGTTGTTCTATCTTTTGATTATGTTGATCATCAGATAAATGAATTTCTTTAGACTCGTTCTATCTAAACGAGTATGTTGAATGAATAATGAGATCAGTATCATGTGATTAACGAATTCTTAATATAATGTCAGAATCATGTCTAGATGATACAATCAATGAAGATCAGAGTTGATAGTGCTTAATCTTTAGAAATAGCTATAACTGAATATTAAGAATACAGAAGAAGATTGATACAAGAGCTTCTATTTATGTAATGTTCAAAGACTGCACTAGACTTGAAAGAGATGTGTTTGTGACATGAAAAGAAGATGATGTAAATGAACAAGATGTTGATAAAAAAAAGAGTGTTAAGAAAGAAAAAAGATGTTGAGAAAGAAAAAAGATGTTGAGTCATATCTGAATCAAACCTGAGTCAGATCTCGACTAGATCATTGACTAGCTTTAATCATTACACAGAGTACTTGCTAGCGTGCATTGCAAATTAATTAAAGCTTCAGTCTTGTTCAGTCTTATCAATCTTGATACGCTTGTAACAATTAATCTGTGTGATGATCAGAGCGTGACTCATGATGATGACATGAATGACGTTTCTCGATCAAGAAAATGTATCAATCGCGTTGCGTGAATTTCATCACTGTGAAACATAGCGATATAGAGCAAATTTATCATGATGTTTGTAGTATGAATTCATAAATTGTATGATAAAGAAAATAATTAGATCGAGCGAAGAAGTTACAGAATCTGTTCATCATTCAAAATTTTATCGCGTTCAAAGCAATCAAGATCTATGAAAGATTTTAGTGCAATAAATGTATTTAAACAGAGCTTTCAAAAGATCAAAGACACATCAAACAAGAAGAAAGAGAAAATATGATTAGTTAAACACTTGATGCACAACGACAGCTTGTTTAACAGATTATGTAAAGCTGATTAAAAAATGAATTTCAAACTTCTGTCATATATTCTTTGAAATGACAGAGCGAGAAAACAGTAAACAAACGTGAAAAAATAATAACTGTTTATAACATAGCTACTATATCTCAACTGACTTTTTAAGAAAACATGACGTGAATTGATTCAAGTAATGCAATGACAAGTCTGATAACAGATTGTGTTAAATTTAAACAATCTTGATGACTTGAGATGTTTTAAAAGAATCGAGCAAAGAGATTTAAAACGTGAGAATCAACTTCGAGATAATTAGAAACTGCGACTGTGTAAATTTCTTGATGAGATCAACATCTTATTGATCTTGTGATAGCAGCTTTCTGTGTTACAAGATTAATGAACTTTCTTACTTACTGTAATTACTGTTTAATAATTGTCAGACTGTGTACTGTTAAAAAAGTATATTTCATGTGAATTAAGAAGTAGCATGATAGATGACATGTTGTTGAAAAGATGAGTGCAATCATAGATTTTTTTGCTGTTGAAGAACAACAAAAACAGTGTGCTGATCTTAACAAATTTACAAATTAAGCACGTAACGTCTTTAGTAACTGAAAGTGTTTATTTCAAAGTTTTCTAATTTGTTACATGAATTGAACATTTCAGTGACAGTATAAAAGCAATTCTTGATCTTCTTTATGCAACTTAAAGTTTCATTTCTCAACAGATATTAAATACAGTTTCTGCGAGTCAATAGCAGGTAAATTCACGATGTTGTAGCTTAGATCTGACAGATTGAGAAAGAGCAGATTCAACATCAAGTCATGCTCAACTTTCAAGTCTCTCATGATATTCATCATTGCAAAGAATCGTTGATCATCTTTATGCAATGCATGAACAAAGATATGCTTTATTTAAGCAATCTTGAATTCGCGAATCTTGATGAAGTCATTTATCTTGAATGTAATTCGATGCTGAGAGATGCTAATCAAAAGATACTTAGATAAGTGACGAAATAAATATAGAAAGAAACACAAAATCAATCTGTTCATAAAACTCAGCTTTTGACATTATTGCAATGTTGACTTGAAAAATTGAATAAGATCAGTCAAATTATAATTCTCACTGTAAGCTTGACGTAGTTCTTGAAGAAAAGAATCATTTATTCAAAAACGATGCAGTCATAAGAGAAGATTTAACTTGTTTCTCACGTAGTACTTCTGAAAACATCATAAAGTAAAGAGACTTCAGTGATTTACATTCTGTACGATTAAGATTTGAGATTCATTCATTATTTTCATATGCTTAAATTGTGATAGAAGTGTATCAATAAGAGAGAAATAACAATCATGAATGTATAACATTGTCTGCGTCAATTCTGACTCTTCATCAAAACTTTTGATCAGCAGAAATTGAATAGTTTGCTGAACATTCTCATGAAGCAGAAAAGTTTTTTCAACGTCTTGATGATTAATACTAATAATTATCTTCTTTCATTCTTAATGCTTATTTTCTTTCATGAACGTAGTGACATTGTTGAGTGTTGTCATGATTTTAGCCTTGTCAGACTTAGTCTTCTAATCTTGTCAGACTCAGTTTTCTAGTCTTGTCAGATTTATTCTCGCTTCGTCATCTTGACTAGTCTCTATTGAGTCTAGCGTCGACTGAGAAACACATATATGTAGTCAGCTTCTTTTCTGTAGCTATCTTTCTTTCTTAGCATTT
>JAABUS010003542.1_pt1 | contig 25062 bp, 27 predicted proteins | sample 5560161 | NCBI WGS metagenome assembly JAABUS01 (sample SAMN10711885, study PRJNA513376) | rock metagenome | isolation source: Antarctica rocks | place: Antarctica: Victoria Land, Trio Nunatak nord | collected 2016-01-04
GTGCCGAAGACCTTGCACTCCCACGGCTTGATCACGCCCTTGAGCACCTCGCCGCACTGGCACGCCTTGGGGTCGGCCACGCGCACTCCCGGCACTTCGTAGAGCACCTCGGCGTCCCAAGCGGCGAACTCCTCCCGCAGCTTGAGCGCGCTCTGGGAGATGAAGCCCAGCCCGCGCCACTCGAAGGTCGTGCGCAGCTCCATCGTCTCGGCGATCGCCCGCATCGCGACCGGGTTGCCGTCGTCGCGGACGACGCGGCTGTACTGGTTCTCGACCTCGCGGCGTCCTTCGCGCAGCTGGGTGAGCACCATGTGCACGCCGGAGAGCACGTCGAGCGGCTCGAAGCCCGACACCACGACCGGGCGGTCGAAGTCGCGCGCGATGAAGCGGAACGGGCGAATGCCGATCACAGTCGAGACGTGCCCGGGGCCGATGAACCCGTCCAGGCGCAGGTCGGGGGAGCCCAGAATCGCCCGGATCGCCGGGACGATCGTCACGTGGTTGGCGAACAGCGAGAAGTTCTCGATCCCCTCGGCCCGGGCCCGCAACAGCGTCACGGCGGTCGACGGCGTCGTGGTCTCGAAGCCGATCGCGAAGAACACGACCTGGCGGTCGGGGTTGTCGCGGGCGATCTTCAATGCGTCCAGCGGCGAGTAGACCATCCGCACGTCGGCGCCGCGGGACTTGGCGTCGAGCAGCGAGCCATGCGATCCCGGCACGCGCATCATGTCGCCGAAGGTCGTGAAGATCACCTCGGGGCGCTCGGCGATCGCGATCGCGTCGTCCTGGCGGCCCATCGGAATGACGCAGACCGGACAGCCCGGGCCGTGCACCAGCTCGATCTCGGGCGGCAGGAGGTCCTCCACGCCGTGCTTGTAGATCGCGTGGGTGTGCCCGCCGCACACTTCCATGATCTTGTAGTGGCGGCCGGGCTCGGTCAGCTCGGCGATGCTCGCGGCCAGCCGCTTGGCCACGTCGCCCGAGCGGTATTCGTCGACGAAGCGCATGCTCATGGGGCTTCTCCAATCGCGTCGAGAAGTAGGTGGTAGATCGTCGCGTGCGCCTCCTGGAGGCGCGGGACGTAGTCGCTGTGGACTGTGAAGAGGTCGTCGAGCCACTCGAGCTCGGCCAGCCGACCGCCGTCGTAGCCCGCGATCCCGATCGTGTGCAGGGTCCGGCGGCGGGCCTCCTCGAGGCCGGCGAGGGCGTTGGGCGAGGAGCCGCTGGTGGTTATCGCGATCGCGATGTCCGCGGGCCGCGCCAGCGAGATCAGCTGGCGCGAGAAGACGTTGTCGAAGCCCACGTCGTTGCCCACCGCGGTGATCGTGGCCACGTCGTCGTTGAGCGCCAGCGCCGGCCACCCGCGCGACAGCGCGTCGGCGGCCAGGTCCTGGGCGTCGGTCGACGAGCCACCGTTGCCGAAGGCGATCAGCCGGCCGCCGCGCTCGAGGCGCTCGCGAACCTGCTCGGCGCACCGGCGGATGGCGTCGAGGTCGATGCCGCGGCGCAGCTCGATCGCGTCCTGGGCCTTGCGCAGGCTGGAGGAGCGCACGTCGGCCAGCACGGCGTCGATGTCGGCGGGTGCGGAGCTGGAGAGAAAGGGGTAGAGGAAGCCGCTGGGATCGTCTGCGTCGTCGGCCTCGGGGTCGGCGTCGGCGAGCTTCTCGAGCGCCACGCCCGCGTGGCAGAGGAGCAGGTCGCCTTCGCGCACGCCCTCGACCAGCTCGACGGCCACCTCCTCGCGCGCGCCCTCGGACTCCACCATCGCGGTGGCGCCCCGCATGGCGACGACCCGCGCCTCCACCGCGACGTCCCCGCAGGTGATGCACGCCTCGTCGAGCAGGCCGGGCTGGTCGAAGAACACGTGGACGAGCTCCCACAGCACGTGGTAGGCAGTCTCGTGGACCTCCTGGACGATGTCCGGGTCCTCGCTCGGGACCGCGAAGACGTGGTCGGCGGCGGGGGCGGAGCCCTCCGCGCCGAACGCGAAGGTGAGCGCTCCGCGGCTTCGCGCGCCGTCGAGGAAGCGCTCAAGCTCCGGCTCCGGCGGCCCGTGGGTGATCGCCACCGCCATGTCGCCGGCGCCGGCCAGGCGTCCGCCTCGCGCGGCGCCGGTCGCATCGTTCGTAAGCGCCACCGCCGGCAACGCGCGCTTTCCCACGATCACCGGATGCATGAACTCGACGGCTACGTGTGCGGCGTCGGTCGCGGCGGCACCCGTGCCGAAGGCGACCAGGGTGCCACCACGTGAGAATGCCCGAGCGAGCTCGTGGCAGGCGCCGGCCAGTCGGTCCTGCTCGCGCTCGAAGAAGCTCTGCAGCGCGCGCTCACGAGCTGAGATGCCGGCGCTTAGCCGCTCCGGGCTGAGGGCGGGCCCGGCGCTCATTCGATGGTGCTGCTCCGCAGCTCCTCCAGCTCGGCCTCGAAGGGCTCACCGAGCGAGATCAGGAACTCGCGAGTGGACTTGGCCTCCTCCTCGTCGATCTTCGACATCGCGAAGCCCACGTGGATCAGCACCCAGTCGCCGACGCCCACGGCGTCCTCGGTCTCCATCAGCAGACCGACGTTCACGTTGCGGCGCACGCCCGAGACCTCGGCCTTGGCGATGTGGTGGTGCTCGTCGACCAACTCGACGATCTGGCCGGGGATGCCGAGGCACATGTCTTAGGTGATCCTCCCGGCGGCCACTGGCCGCCCGCTCGAAACCAGGCTGTGAGCGTAGCCTACGCCCTCGTACTGCACGCCATCTTCCCGCGGCGCTCCCATAGATGTATTGTACACCTACCGGGCCTTGCGCCCGCCCGGTAGGGTCTCGCGCATCTAGGGGCGTTCGCGGCACGAGTAGGGAGGAGAGCGGGTGGCAGACGAGAGAGCACCATGGCTTAAGGGCCCTTCGGCTTCGGGCTGGCACGCCTCGACCGACGGGGTCGTACACGTCTTCTGGTTGGCGGGGATGAGTTGCGACGGCTGTTCGGTGGCAGCCCTCGGCGCGATCACTCCGCCGCTGGAGGACATGGTCGTCGGGAGGATCCCGGCCCTGCCGCGGGTGGTGCTCCATCACCCGATGCTCTCGGAGGAGACCGGCCGCGACTTCATGGAGCCCTTCGCCCAGGCGGTCGAGGGAACGCTCGGAGACCCCTACGTGATGGTCGTGGAGGGATCGATCCCCGACGACCAGACGCTCGAGCACGCGGGCCAGTACGCGGGCCTGGGCGCCGGCTCGGACTGGCCCTCCTCGCTGCCCGCGGCGCGGGCTCCCGACCAGTCGCTGCGCACCAGCGACTGGATCTGGGCGCTCGCCTCCGGCGCCTCCGCGGCGATCGCGATCGGGACGTGCGCGACCTGGGGCGGCATCCCCGCGGCGGCGGGAAACATCACCGGCTCGATGGGCCTGATGGACTACCTGGGAGCGGACTACCGCTCTCAACGGGGCCTCCCGGTGGTCAACGTCCCCGGCTGCGCCCCGGTGGGCGACAACTTCACCGAGACGCTGTCGCAGGTGCTTCAGTACATCGACGGCGTCGCGCCGCTGCCTGACTTCGACGATCTGGGCCGTCCGGCGTGGCTGTTCGAGGAGACCGTGCACCGTCAGTGCCCGAAGGCGGGCTATTACGAGGAGGGCGTCTTCGCGGAGGAGCCGGGTGACAACGAGTGCCTGGTGGAGATCGGTTGCTGGGGTCCGGTGGTGCAGTGCAACATCGTCGAGCGGGGGGCGATCAACCACATGGGCGGCTGCATGGTCGCCGGGGGCGCCTGCATCGGTTGCACGATGCCGGGGTTCCCTGACAAGTACAGCCCCTTCTACAAGTCGCCACCCGGGTCGGCGATCTCGGGCACCGTCTCCAAGATCTACGGCAGCGGGATCCGCCGGCTGCGGCGGATGGGGATGAAGACCGGTAACCGCGAGCCGCTCTGGGACAACGCCGACGACATCGCCTCCGGGTGGAGGCCGCGATCGTCAGGCAAGCGGGATCCGGTCGACAAGGTCAACGCCTTCTTTTACAAGAAGCTGCAGTACCACGGCTCCGTCAACCACGCCAAGCGCAACCACAAGCAGCCGCTCCCCCAGAGCCGCGACATCCTGAGGCAGAACGGCGTTGACATGGACGCCAGCGTCGACGTCCTGGGTGAGCGGATCAAGTCGAAGGAGGAGATCTGATGGCTGCGGTGCGGACGGCCGGCGACACGCGGCGCGTGGACTTCAACCCGGTCACGCGGGTGGCGGGCGCGCTCTCCTTCGAGACGACGGTTGACACCGAGGCCGGCCAGGTGGTCGACGCCTCCGCGCTCGCCACGCTGTTCCGGGGCTACGAGGTGATCCTCCAGGGCCGCGACGCGCGCGACGCGATCTTCATCTCGAGCCGTGCGTGCGGCGTGTGCGGCGGCGCGCACTCCACCGCCTCGGCCCTGGCGCTGGAGATGGCGTTCGGGATACAGCCGCCGCCGATGGGAATTGTGGCGCGCAACCTGTTGGCCGCCACCGAGCAGCTCTACGACCGCCCGACACACCTGTTCACCCGCGTGGGCCCCGACTTCTCGGAGCCGGTGGTGCGCGAGACCAACCCCGAGCTGTGGGAGCGCGCGCTGAGCACCGCCGCCCCCGGCGTCGGCATCCATGGCTTCGCGCTGATCTCTGACCTCATGTCGGAGATGACGCGTTTCAGCGGCAAGCTCTACGCCGAGGCGCTCGCGATGTCTCGCCGCGCCCGCGAGGCCTATGTGCTGATCGGCGGCAAGTACCCGCACCCCCAGACGACCGTCCCGGGCGGGATAAGCAGCACGATCGACACTTCGGACATACAGGAGATGCTGTTCCGGGTCATGGAGTTCTTCGACTACTCGCAGAAGGTGGTGGCCGTCTGGGACGACATCGTCGATTTCTTCTTCGAGGCGGAGCCGCGCTTCCGTGGGGTGGGCGAAGGGCCGCGGAACTTCGTCGACCTGGGACTGTGGGACGACCCCTTTGCGTACGACGGCACGTTTGAGACCGCTCCGGCCTGGGCCGAGCGGCGCTGGACCACGCCGGGCGCGATCGTCGATGGGAGGCTCCGGACCACCGACGTCCACAGGGTGAACGCGGGTGTGGAGGAGTTCGTGGACCACTCCTTCTACGATGACTGGGGGGGCCGCGGGGGTCCCGGGTCCGGCAACGATCCCGTCGGCAATTCGCTGTCCGCTCGCCATCCTTCGAACAAGCAGACGCTCGCGCAGCCCGGCGAGGCGGACGTGGCGCGCAAGTACTCGTGGTCAACCGCGCCCCGCTGGGAGCGCCAGCCCATGGAGACAGGCGCCTACGCACGTCTGTGGTTGACGGCGATGGGGGACAAGCTGCCGCACCGCACCTTCATCGAGCCCACCATCGACGGCCTGCGGATGACCGTGCCCAGGAGTGCGCTGCCGGAGGCACAGCTCGAGTGGCGGTTCCCGGAGCGCTGGGGCGCCCTGGAACGCAACCGCGCGCAGGCCTATGCGCTGGCCCAGTCGGCGATGGTCGCCTACGAGAACCTCTTGATGGGCCTCGACTTGGCGCGCAAGGGCGGTCCCGACAGCGGTGTCTTCACGCACTACAGCATCCCGAAGGCCACGTGCCACGGGACCGGCCTGTGGGGTACGGGCCGCGGCTATCTGAGCCACCACTTGACGCTCGAGAGCCGGGTGATCGAGAACTACCAGATCGTCGGCCCTTCCACGTTCACGATGTCTCCGCGGGACGGATCCGGAACGTTGGGGCCCTGCGAAGCGGCGGTCGCGGCGACGTCGCTGCTGAGCACGGCGAACCCGGAGCGCTGCATCGACGTGCTGCGCACGATCCGCAGCTTCGATCCGTGCATGTCCTGCGCGACGCACTGAGGGTCGGTCTGGGCTAGAGCCATAGCGGGGCCGGCCGGAGGGCCGTCCCGCGTCAGTCCCCGCCGCCGAGTGCCGCCCCCTCCGGCAGCGCCTCCTCGCACGCGCGCACCAAGAAGCCGTACAGCCATGGGCGCTTGAGCTCGGCGGGGTCCTCCACCGGTGGAGCGTCGGCGCCGCCGAGGTAGTCCTCGATCGTGCGCCGGGCGAGGTAGTGGCGGACGTGCCCGCCCGGCCCGGGCACCCGCCAGCTCACCGCCGCCTCGTCGTCGGGGCTCGGCTTGCCGAGCGGCTCGGACAGGGCGAGCTCGGCGCAGGCGCCCGCCACCGCCCCGTCCCAGCTCGCCGTGGAGGCGAAGCGGTCGGTGAGCATCTCCGGTATCCATTCGGTGGGCCGCCGAGCGGGCTCGAACAGCTCGACCTCGACGATCCGCGTGAGGTAGCCGGCGTGGCGCAGGTCGGCCTCGAGCTTCGGGTCGCTGCCGGCGAGGGGCAGGTCCGTCGCGGCAAGCACGGCGGCCACGGGCGGGGGCGGGGGATCGTCGCGGCGCCCCTCGACGAGTCCGAAGATCCGCTCGACCAGCGTCTGGAGAACGAGCCCGGTGTCTACCGGGACGAAGCCGCTGTGCCCGTCGCTCATGGAGCCCGGTGGGGGACGCGCGAGTGGTAAGGTGCCCGGTACTCGGTGCGGGGGTCGCGTATATGTACTATGCACACAGCGGCAAGGATCCAGTCAGGGGAGAGCGAGCAAGACTATGGCAGAGAAGCTACAAACGGTGGACCGTCCCGGAGCCGTCTTCGGCGCCGACTATCCGATCGGGCTCGGCGGCCTCGGAGGGAGCCCTGATGGCCCCCTGAACGAGGTGCACGTCTTCTGGATCGCCGGAATGAGCTGCGACGGCTGCTCGATCGCTGCCACTGGCGCGACCAACCCCTCGGTCGAGGATCTGCTCCTCGGCAAGATCCCGAACCTGCCCAAGGTGATCCTCCACCACCCGGTGCTCAACCCCGGCGCAGGCGCGGAGCTCACCCGGCCGATGAAGGAAGCCGTCAACGGGGAGTTTGGTGCGCCGTACGTCGTCGTGCTCGAGGGCTCGGTGCCCGACGACCAGGCGTTCCCCGAGGACACCGGCTACTTCTCCGCGATGGGCGCCGGCGGCTTCGACCCGGAGTCGGACACCGACCAGCCCAACCGCGTCACCGACTGGCTGTGGAAGCTGGCCCCCGGCGCCGCCGCCTACATCGCGATCGGGACGTGCGCCACCTGGGGCGGGATCCCCGCGGCGGCCGGCAACATCACCGGCTCGATGAGCCTCGGCGACTTCCTCGGCAAGGACTACCGCTCTGCGCTTGGCGTGCCTGTGGTGAACATTCCCGGCTGCTCGCCGGTGGGCGACAACTTCACCGAGACGGTGGCCGCCGTGCTGCTGTTCCTGCAGAACCTGGCGCCGCTGCCGAAGTTCGACGAGCTGGGTCGTCCGGCTTGGCTGTTCGAGGAGACCGTGCACCGTCATTGCCCGAAGGCGGGCTATTACGAGGAGGGTGTGTTCGCGGAGGAGCCGGGTGACAACGAGTGCCTGGTGGAGATCGGCTGTTGGGGGCCGGTGGTGCAGTGCAACATCGTCGAGCGGGGGGCGATCAACCACATGGGCGGCTGCATGGTCGCGGGGGGCGCCTGCATCGGTTGCACGATGCCGGGGTTCCCCGACAAGTACAGCCCCTTCTACAAGTCGCCACCGGGGTCGGCGATCTCCGGTGGGCTGTCGAAGGTCAACGGCGGGGCGATCCGCCGGCTGCGGCGGTTGTCGATGAAGACGGGCAACCGCGAGCCGCTCTGGGACAAGGCCGGGGAGAATCCCTCCGCTTGGGCCCAGGGCAAGACCCAGCCCGGTGCGGTCGAGAGGACCAGTGGCTTCTTCTACAAGAAGCTGCAGTACCATGGCTCGGTCCACCAGGGCAAGCGCAACAAGAAGCAGCCGCTGCCCCAGAGCCGCGACATTCTGAGGCAGAAGGGGGTCAACCTCCATCAGAGCGCTGACGTCTTGAGAGACCGGGCCACGGCCCGAAAGGAGCGATAACACCCATGTGCTTTAAGAATCTTCCGATTGAGTTCGACGCGCAGGGCAACGCGACGCTGAAGGGCAACGCCGCCAATCCTTACGCGTACACCGAGACCCCGGCGCCTACGCCGATCGAGGAGGATCCGGAGCGGATGCGCGACCTGGTCGAGCGCAACGGCGGCGTCCGGCGCGTGGACTTCGATCCGGTCACCCGGGTGGCCGGCGCGCTGGCGTTTCACACTGTGGTCGACCTCGAGAGCCGTGAGGTGCTGGAGACGGCCTCGATGGCGACCCTGTTCCGTGGCTATGAGGTCATCCTCAAGGGCCGCGACCCGCGCGACGCGATCTTCATCTCGAGCCGCGCTTGTGGGGTGTGTGGCGGAGTGCACGCCACCTGCTCCGCGTTGGCCTGCGAGATGGCATTCGGCATCTCTCCGCCGCCGATGGGGGTGGTGGCGCGCAACCTGCTGCTCTCGATCGAGTACCTGTACGACAACCCGATCCACCTCGGGCTGCTGGCTGGACCCGACTTCTCCGAGCCGGCCGTCAGGGAGACCAACCCCGAGATCTGGGAGCGGGCGACTCGTACGCTTACCCAGGGTCGGGCCGAGCATGGCTATGAGTACATGTCGGACCTGATGACCGACCTGACGCCGCTGACCGGCAAGGTTTATCTGGAGTGTTTGCACTACACGCGGATCGCACGCGAGGCTTATGTCCTGATCGGCGGCAAGTACCCCCATCCGCAGACGGTGGTGCCGGGCGGTGTGTCGACGACGATCGACACCTCGGACCTGAACGAGATCATGGTTCGGGTCGTCAAGTTCTTCGACTACGGGCGCAAGATCGTGGCGATCTGGAACGACATCTGCGACTTCTTCTACGAGGTCAACCCCAAGTACCGCGATATCGGAACACGCCCCAAGAACATGATCGAGCCGGGCCAGTGGGACGATCCCTACGCCTTCGACGGAACGTTCGAGAACGCGGACACCTGGGGTCGCCAGCGGTGGGCCCCCCCCGGAGTGATCGTCGAGGGCGAGTTGGTGACCACCAGCCTGCAGATGCTCAACGCCGGCGTGGAGGAGTTCGTCGAGCACGCCTTCTACGACGAGTGGGTCGGAAACGGCAACGGCGACGAGCACTACAAGTTCCCGACCGACCCCGGCGGCAACCCGCTGTCTCCCTATCACCCGTGGAACAAGGAGACGATCCCCAGGCCCGGTGGGACCAACTGGAAGGAGAAGTACTCGTGGTCGACCGCTCCGCGCTGGGACCGCCTGGCGATGGAGACGGGCGCCTACTCGCGGATCTGGGCGCTCGCCCAGGCCGGGACCAAGGACTGGCGGGGCAGCCAGTTCATCTCCCCGACGGGGCACAGTGTGCAGGTCGATTTGCCCAAGGCTGAGCTTCCCAACGATCTGGTGGAGTGGTTCATTCCTGAGACGTGGGGCGCTTTTGAGCGCAACCGTGCCCGTTCGTACTGCATCCTGTACACGGCCGGAATCGCCTATGACAACCTGATGCTGGCCTATGAGCTGTTGCGCAAGGGGGGTCCTGACGCCAAGATGTCGACTCCTTACAAGGTGCCCAAGGACTTCCGCATCGGGGTCGGCCTGTGGGGTGCGGGTCGCGGCTATCTGACCCACCACATGACGATGGACAATCAGGTGATCGAGAACTACCAGATCCTCACCCCCTCGACCTGGATGGCCTCGCCCAAGGATCCCTTCGGCAACCCGGGACCCTACGAGGAGGCGGTCATGGCGACGCCCTTGCTGGAGAACTACGAGAAGCCCGAGGACTTCAAGGGCATCGACGTGCTGCGCGCGATCCGCAGCTTCGACCCTTGCATGCCGTGCACCACCCACATCCACACCGACGACCGGACCATCTCACGCGAGATCGTCACCTGCGCCTGCGGGGCGGAAGGCACCCACGAGCACTAGGGCGAGACCGGACTCCTAGCGTCATGCGCATCTTGGTCGGCGGCGTCGGCTACCGGTATCTGCGGGATGGCGCGGTCGGTGTCTACATGACCGACCGCCTCGCGGCGAGCGCGACCAACGGGATCGAGATGGAGGATCTGGGCTACCACCCGGTCGGGTTCACGCAGAACCTCCAAGATCGCCCGGACTACGACCGGATCGTGCTGGTGGGCGCGATGACGCGGGGCCGCGAGCCGGGCACCGTGACGAGCTACCGTTGGGACCATGTCCTACCCCCCGCCAAGGAGATCCAGGACCGGGTCTCGGAGGCGGTGACGGGCGTCATCTCGCTGGAGAACCTGTTGATCGTCACCGAGGCCTTCGGGGCCTTTCCCGACGACGTGCGCGTGGTCGAGGTCGAGCCCGCGGACGAGAGCTGGGGCGACGGATTCAGCCCTGTGATCGAGGCGAAGCTCGGAGAGATCGAGGAGGCCGTATGGACTTCGACCAGGCCGTAGCCGAGCTCGAGACGCTGGTCGACACGCTCGAGCGCGAGGGCGACGAGCGCGCGCTGATGCTGCTGGAGCTGATCGACGCCGTGCACCGCCCCGGGCTCCAGCTGATCGCCGCCGGCGACCGCGAGCATCCGTCCGCCCAGGCTCTGCTGGCGATGTACGACCTGGCGCCGCTCGGCGACAGGATCGAGGTCGAGGAGGCGCTCGACGAGATCCGTCCCTACATCGAGTCCCACGGCGGTGAGCTGGAGCTGCTCGACGTCGAGGAGGGCGTCGTGCACGTGCAGTTGAGCGGTTCCTGCCACGGTTGCGCCGGGTCGGCGATCACGCTGCGGCGAGGGGTGGAGGAGATCCTGCGCGAACGCTATGCGGGCTTCAAGGAAGTCGTGGCCCACGAGCCCGAGGGCGCCGAGCCCCAGAACGGCAACGGCGCGCCGGGCCCGCAGCTGCTGCAGATCGAGGGCCTGCACAGGCCGGTGTTCGAACAGGTGGCAACGCTCGCGGACCTCCCCCCCGGCGAGCTCACGGCGGTCGAGGCCGATGGCCAGTCGATCCTGCTCGCCAACGTCAAGGGGGAGGTGTACGCGTTCAAGAACGTCTGCCCCACCGATGATCGCTCGCGGCTCGATGGCGGCCGGCTGACCGGCAGCGTGCTCGTCTGCCCGTGGCACAATTGCGCCTACGATGCACGCTCGGGCAAGCGCAGCGACGACCGGGCCGAAGATCCCGGCTTGGCCGTGGTACCCGTGGCGACCAGGGACGGGGCCATCCAGGTGGCGGTGAACGTCACGTGAGCCGGCCGGTGATGTCCGCGGCAGCAGCAGCGCCCGTGGGTGTCCCGCCGGGTCCCGCCGTAGGTGCGGAGCCGGCGGTAGGTGCAGAGCCTCCTCTGCGGCGGCTGCTCGTGGCCGGCGTCGGCAACGTGCTGCGTGGCGACGACGGCTTCGGGCCGGCGGTGACCGAGCTTCTGGGCCACCTGCCGGCGGGGGTGGACGTGATCGAGACGGGGATCGGGGGCATCGCGCTCCTGCAGGAGCTGATGGCGGGCTGCGACGGACTCGTGCTGATCGACGCTGTCGACCGCGGCGCCGCGCCGGGAACCGTCTTCCTGCTCGAGCCCGAGGTGCCCGAGGGCGAGCACGTCCCCGATGTCCATCTCGCCAACCCCGACCGTGTGCTGACGATGGCGAAGACGATCGGCGTGCTGCCGGAGCGGGTGCGGATCGTCGGCTGTCAGCCGCTGGAGGTGGACGAGCTCGGTGAGGGTCTCTCGCCGGAGGTGCAGCGCGCGCTCGCCGTCGCCGTGGCCAGAGTGGAGGAGACGGTAGATGCCTGGCTTTGAATCGATCGGGCACCTGCAGGACGCCTTCGCCAAGCAGCGCTACCTGATGGACGAAGGGCTCGCGACGGTGGTGTTCCTCGCCCAGCGGCTGCGCAAGCCGCTGCTGGTGGAGGGCGAGCCCGGGGTGGGGAAGACCGAGCTGGCCAAGGCGCTCGCCACCGCCGCCGGCGCGCCCCTGATCCGGCTTCAATGCTACGAGGGCATCGATGTCCACCACGCCCTTTACGACTGGGACTATCCTCGCCAGCTGCTGCAGCTGCGTGCGGGCGGCACCGCGCCGCTGTACTCGAAGGAGTTCCTCATCCGCAGGCCGCTGCTCGAGGCGCTCGCCCAGCCTGGCGCGGTGCTCCTGATCGACGAGCTCGACCGCGCGGACGACGAGTTCGAAGCCTTCCTGCTCGAGTTCCTGTCGGACTTCCAGGTCACAATCCCCGAGGTGGGGGTGATCCGCGCCGAAGAGCCACCCGCCGTGGTGATCACCTCCAACCGCACGCGGGACCTGCACGAGGCGCTCAAGCGCCGCTGCCTCTACCACTGGATCGACCATCCCGATCTCCAACGCGAGGTGGCGATCGCCCGCGCACGGCTGCCGGACGTGGGCGAGCGGCTCGCCCACCAGGTGTGCGCCTTCGTACAGGACCTGCGTTGGCTGGACCTCTATCGCTCGCCGGGGGTGGGAGAGACGCTCGACTGGGTCGAGGCATTTCACACCCTCGGGCGCGACGAGATCGATCCGGCGACCGCCGACCGCACGCTCGGCACGCTGCTCAAGGAGCGAGACGACCTCGAGCGGATCCGCGGGGAGGGCCTGGAGGGTCTCGTCGATCGGGCCGGGGAGAGGGCCGCGCAGTTCCGCCCGGGGGGAGGCACGAGTGGGGGAACCTGACCGCGTGACGGGGCCGCAGGCGGCCACCGGATGGTCGGTGGGCGCCGCGGCTCGGGCGGCATCCGGCGGTGCGGAGGAGCAGCGCCCGCCGGACCAGGCGATTCTGGCCGCCTCGGTGGGCTTCGCCCGCGCATTGCGGGAGCTGGGCATGTCGGTGAGCGTGGACAGCGAGCTGGTGTTCTTCAGCGCGCTCGCCGAGATCGACGTGCGAGAGCAGTCCGAGGTCTACTGGGCGGCCCACGCCACCTTCGTCCACTCCCCGGGCGAGCGGGTCGTCTTCGACAGCGTCTTCGAGCGGTTCTGGGCGGGCTATCCGCTGCTGCTGCCCGAGCGAGGGGCCGAGCACGGCGAGGCCGACCCGCGCATGGTGGGGCCCACGCACGGCGGTGAGGCGCTGCCCCAGTTCAAACAGGAGGGTAAGTCCGCGGCTCCACTGGACGGCGAGAAGAACCGCGGCACGCGCGACATCCCGAGCGCCGACGGGGACCAGGGGTCCAGCGACCAGCGCCCCGGGCTCCTGGCCGCCTGGAGCCCCGAGGAGGCCGAGCAGGACCGGCAGCGGCTGGCCTACGCCCAGGACGAGCTGGTCGCGCTGCGCCAGCTTGCCGAGGACATCAAGCGCGCTGCCCCCCTGCGCCGATCGCGCCGGTGTCGCGCGGCTCCCGGCGGGCACCGGCTGGACATGCGCCGCACGCTACGCGACTCGATGGCGACCGACGGGGAGGCGTTCCGCCTCTCCTACATGGCGCAGCGCCAGCGGCCACGGCGGCTGCTGTTCCTATGCGACGTGTCGGGTTCGATGGAGCGCTACTCGCGGGTGCTGCTGGCGTCGCTGAAGGCGGTGGTGGGGGGCGCTCGCAGGGCGGAGGCGTTCGTGTTCGCGACGCGGCTGACGCGGGTAACGCGATCGCTCGACGGTCGCGACCTGGAGCGGGCGCTCGAGCAGGCACGCGCGACGGTGCCCGACTGGTCGGGCGGCACCCGGATCGGCCAGGCGGTGGCGGACTTCAACCGCACCTACGGACGCCGCGGCTTCGCTCGCGGCGCGATCGTGGTGGTGGTCAGCGATGGGTGGGACCGTGGCGATCCGGAGCTGCTGGCGGACGAGGTCCGGCGGCTGCAGCTGCAGTCGCGACGGCTGGTGTGGATCAACCCGCGCCCGATGGATATACACCAGCAACCTCTGGCGATCGGAATGCGCGCAGCGATGCCCTTCATCGACGACTTCGTGCCCGGCCACGACCCCCGTGTGGTCGCCGGGCTGGCCAAGCTGATCGGCGACCTTGGCGGCCAGCGCCCCCCGCGGCAGCCGATACGGGCAACCGCGGCCAGCGGGTAGCTCGCGGGGGAGCTGCGGGGTAGCTCCGCGCTGGGCCGCCGGCTCCGAGCCGCGGAGCTGCGGGTAGCTCCGCGAGCCGCGCCGCTGGCACAGCTTCGCGGCGCGGGCGGCGATGCCTGTTGGTCAGTCCCCCTCGGCCTGGATCTTAGCGGCGGCCTCGTCGGCTTCATCGCCGCCGGCGTCGCCGTTGTCCTCCTCGGACTCCCTGGGCTCTGACGCCGGACGGTCACTCGTCTCGCGGGCGTCGTCGCTGCCGAGTGCGATTGCCGCTCGGGCCGTGACCACGTGGTAGAGGATCAGGAGCTGGACCAGCGCCAGCGACTCCGAGCGGTGCAGGTCGGTGCCGATCGTGTACTCGCCGAGTCGCTCCGAGCGCATGTGGCTGGCGAAGTGCAGCTTCGCCCAGATCGCCTCCTCGACCTCAACCGCGCGGTCGCGGTCGAGATCGCCGGGGACCGACACGAGACGCTCCCCATCGCGCTCCTCCACGGTGAAGCCCAGGTCGGCGTCGGTGAACGCCGTCAGATCCGGGTGCCCCAGGGAGTCGCGCAGGATCACCTGGGCGTCGAGCACGTGCGCGTCGCCGTCCTCGTCCTCCGGCGGCTGGAACGCAATCACCATGTCGGCGCTGGGCTCCTGGGGCCGGATGAACTGGGCCGAGTCCGGCTCGCGCTTGTCCAGCTCGGCGAGCACCTGGTCGGTGGTGTACCCGCGACGGGAGGTGTCGCGCTGCACCTTCCACCTGCGGCGAAGCTCCTCGGGCGGCGCCAGGTAGACCCGCACGTCGAAGGAGGCGAGCAGATCGTCGGTCGAGTAGGCCAGGAGGCCCTCGATGATCGTGAAGGCCTGCGGCTGGACGTACACCGGCGCCCCGAACGTGCCGTCGGAATGCACGTAGACGGGCTTGAGGATCGGATCCCCGTCCCGCAGATGGCGCAGGTGCTGGGTCATGATGTCGATGTAGTTGCACTCCGGGTTCAGCGGCGTGATCTCGCGCTCGGCCCGCTGTGTGCGGTCGTACTTGTGGTAGTCGTCGGTCGCGACGTGGGTGACCTGCTCCTCACCGAGCAGCCGGACCAGCCCGCGGGTGATGGTGGTCTTACCAGCCGCCGAGTCGCCTACGACGCCAAGGATGATGGGACGCGGCATGCTTCTCCTCCTCGATCAGTGTTTTCCGGCCTCGGGCGACGGATCGTCCTCATCCGGCTCCCGCTCCTCGATATCGCTGAACACCGAGCTCTGCCGGATGTCCTCCGCCTCGATTGTTATCAGGTCTTCCTTGGTCAGCTCGCCTTCGGAATCGAACAGCCGCATCGCCTGACGCATACGGGCGCGGTCGATTGCGTTGCGGATGCTCCGGCCGTGGGCGAAGCGGGGCTGCTCGACCCGCCGCTCGATGTACTCGAGGAAGGCCTGCCTCGCCTCCTCGCCCAGCTGGTAGGTCTGCTGCTCGAACATGCCGTCGGCGATCTGCATGAGCTCGTCGGGGGTGTAGTCGGGAAAGTCGATGTGATGAGCGACCCTCGACCCCATGCCGGGGTTGGCGAGGAAGAAGTCGTTCATCGGCTCCTTGTAGCCCGCCATCACCACGACCATCTCCTCGCGATGGGTCTCCATCGCCTGGAGCAGGACCTCGATCGCCTCCTGGCCATAGTCACGCTCGTTGTCGGCCCGGTGCAGGTAGTAGGCCTCGTCGATGAAGAGGACTCCTCCGATGGCCTTCTTCACGGCCTCCTTGGTCTTCGGCGCCGTGTGGCCGACGTACTGCCCTACGAGGTCGTCGCGCGTGACTCCGATCAGCTGACCCTTCTTGATGTAGCCCAGGCGGTGGAGGATGCTCGCCATTCGAAGCCCCACCGTGGTCTTGCCCGTGCCGGGGCTGCCCGTGAAGCTCATGTGGAGCGTGGGCGCCTCGGTGGCCAGCCCCATCTCCTTGCGCAACCGCTCGATCACCAGCAACGCCGCGATCTCCCGGATCCGCTGCTTCACTGAGCTCAGCGCGATCAGGTCGTTGTCGAGCTCGTCGAGCACCTCCTGGATGCGCGAGTCGCGCACCACCGACTGGACGTCCGCCTTGCCGTCGGTGACGGCCCCGGAGAAGTCGATGGCGTCGACCGCGGCGCCGGTCTTCGAGCTCTCGTCGGGCTCGACGACCCGGCCCTCGAACTCCTCGTCGGACGACGAGGACCCCTGGCCCCCGCCGTCCTCCGCCTTCGCCTCGGGATCCAAGGGCTTACCCGTCGTATCCTTGCCCCGGGCCACTACGACTCGCCGACGCCCTCATCCTTCTCGGGTGCGACTCCCTCGTAGGGAGCCGAGTCCTCACCGCCGTCGCGGTCGGCGGCGATCGGGGAGTCGCGGCCCGGCGTGGCGTCCTGCACGGACGCGGGATCCCGCGTCGTGGCGAGGTCGCCCTCGTTCCCGTAGCGGCGCCCGACCGCATCCTGATGCGCGTAGGCCTTGATCGTGTAGTTGATTTGGCGGTCCGCCGTCTCCTGGCGCTCGAGGTAGAAGCCGGGCTCCTGCTGCGGGCGGTTCACGATGAAGCTGAGCCGCGCGCTCTGGCGCCCCAGCGACGAGTCGTACGCAACCAGCTTGATGTAGTGGTTCGGATACGCCTCGCGACACTTGTGGACCGCCTCCATCGCCTCGCCCGAGTCACTCGGGTCGAGATCGAAGTCCGGCTGCTTCCACATGTCCCAGTACGAGTTGCGCGGGTGGGCGTCGTCGGTGTACTCGACCATGATCGCGTAGCCGTGCTCGAGGCTGAAGGTGATCTGCTTCTCGATCTCCTCGTCGGTCAGGTCGGGCAGGAACGAGAACGTTCCCTGTGTGACTCTCATTGTGTCTCCATACCTTTCTGGGCGCTCTTACGAGCTGGTCGTCGGCGTGGCGACCTTGTCCGGGGTGTCGGTCGACTCGAAGTCGAATGTGATGTCCTTCCACACCTCGAGCGCCGACTTGAGCTCGGGGACTCCCTTGGCCGCTTCCTGCAGGATGTCGGGACCCTCTTCGTAGTAGTCAACACCCTCGTTGCGCGCCTTGATAATCGCCTCGACGGCCACGCGGTTGGCGGTGGCGCCCGCCGCGATTCCCATCGGGTGGCCGATCGTGCCGCCGCCGAACTGCATGATGCTGTCCTCGCCCAGGTAGTGCAGCAGCTGGTGCATCTGGCCGGCGTGGATCCCGCCGGAGGCGACCGGAAAGACCTTCGCCAGCCCCGCCCAGTCCATGTCGAAGTAGATCCCCGTCTCCGGGTCCTCCTTGAGATAGCGCTCGCGACACACGTCGTAGTAGCCCTTGATCATGCCCGGGTCGCCCTCGAGCTTACCGACGACCGTGCCGGCGTGGATGTGGTCGACGCCGAGCATCCGGCACCACTTGGCGATCACGCGGAAGCTCACACCGTGCGTCTTCTGGCGCGTGTAGGTACCGTGCCCGGCGCGGTGGAGGTGCAGGATCATGCCGTTGGCCCGCGCCCAATTCGACATCGAGGCCATCGCCGTGTAGCCGACGGTCAGATCCTGCATGATGATGATGCTGCCGAGCTGCTTCGCGAACTCGGCGCGCTCGTACATCTCCTCCATCGTGGCCGCGGTGACGTTCAGGTAGTGGCCCTTGATCTCACCCGTTGCCGCCGACGCGCGGTTCACCCCCTCCATCGCCGCGACGTAGCGGTCGCGCCAGCGCATGAAGGGCTGGGAGTTGATGTTCTCGTCGTCCTTGGTGAAGTCGAGGCCGCCACGCAACGCCTCGTAGACGACTCGGCCGTAGTTCTTGGCCGACAGCCCGAGCTTGGGCTTGGTGGTCGCCCCGACAAGCGGGCGCCCGAACTTGTCGAGGTACTCGCGCTCCATGGTGATGCCGTGGGGCGGCCCGGGGAAGGTCTTCAGGTAGGCGAGCGGAATCCGCATGTCCTCCAGCCGCAGCGCCTTGAGCGCCTTGAAGCCGAAGACGTTGCCGATTATCGAGGAGGTCAGGTTCGCGATCGAACCTTCCTCGAACAGATCGATGTCGTAAGCGATCTTGGCTATGAACTGCTTCGGCTCGGACCCCTGCACCTCTTCGACCGAGTAGGCCTTGGCCTGATAGTGCTCATGTGGGGTGAGGCGGTCGGTCCAGACCACCGTCCACGTGGCGGTCGAGGACTCGCCCGCCACGGCGGCGGCGGCCTCGATGGCATCGACCCCCTCCTGCGGCGTGATCCGAAACGCGCACAGGATGTCGGTCTCCTTGACCTCGTACTCGGCGTTCCAGTAGCCCATCTCGGCGTACGGGGTAACGCCCGCCGCCCAGCGGTCCTTCTTGTCTTCGCTTCCGTTGCTCGAACTGGGGGTCATGCCTCGCCTTCCTTCACTCTTGCTCGACTTGAGTTGAACCTATCCGCTAGATCTAGAACATGCAAGTGGGACTTACGACCTTATTCATAAGGGATTGACTATTACTCTGGCCCGTCGGCACGGATTCCGGTGGAGGCGCGCCCACCACGGGCGCGTCGGCGCCGTCGGAGGTCACGCGTGGGACCAGGTCGAGCACGGACTCCTGGGCGCACCAGGCGATATCGGCCTCCTGCCCGGTTGACTGGAGCTTCTGCCCGTCCGCGCTGTCGGTGAGCGGCCCAATGGCGCCGGGGTAGGCGCCCGCCACGCAGATCGCGGCGCGGGCTGCGTCGGAAGGCTCGCCGGCCAGGCGCCCGACGATGCGCCCGGCGACGTAGGCGTCTTCGAGGGCGAAGCGCCCGTCGGTCCCAGAGCACACCACTGTCACCGAGACGCCGGACGGGATGGCCGCCAGCAGCGCGTCGAGGTTGAGCAGGCAGCCCATCAGGACGAGCTCCGCCCGCTGTGCGGCGGCAACGATGGCCGGCGTGCCGTTGGTCGTGGCCAGAACGAGCTCCGTGCCGCCGACCTCCCCGCGGGCGAGCGCGGCGGGCGAGTTGCCGAGGTCGAAGCCGGGCACGGGCAGGCAATGCTGCTCCCCGGCCAGCAAGCGCCCGGGAGCGCTCAGTTCCCGGGCGGCCTCGATGCTCGGTGCGCAGTGAACGGCGCGGTAGCCCGACGCCAGCGCCTGGGTGATGGTCGAGGTCGCACGCAGCACGTCCACCACCACGGCGACGTCGGTCTCCTCCAGGTCGGAGGGGAGGAACGCGACATCCAACTGAATCGCCTCAGGCGACTGAATCGTCTCAGGCGACAAGCTGCGTCTCCATGTCCTCCGTGTAGCGCCCGTCGCGTGCGGCGCCGTTGCACCGGACGCGATGGAGAAATGCGTTCTGGGCGTTGGCCACGCTGTCGCTCTGCGCGGCCCACGCCTCCAGCGGCGTCGCCTGCAGCGCCCGCCCATAGGAGAAGCTCAGCTCCCACGGAACGTCGCCGATCCGGTTGATCGCGTCCAGGTGCGCGCTCGCCACCTCGTCGCTCTGGCCTCCCGACAAGAAGGCGATCCCGGGCACCGCGGCCGGCACTACGCGCCGCAGGCACGCCAGCGTCCGCTCGGCGACCTCTTGGACCCCCGCCTGCTGGGGGCAGTCATAGGCCGACAGCAGCATGTTGGGCTTGAGCACGATGCCTTCGAGCAGCACACGCTGATCGCGCAGCTCGTCGAACACGCGGCGCAAGACGCTCTCGGTGACCTCCTCAGAGCGGTCGATCGTGTGGTCGCCGTCCATCAGCACCTCGGGCTCGACGATCGGGACGATGCCGGCCTCCTGGCACAGTGCCGCGTAGCGAGCCAGAGCATGGGCGTTGACCCCAACGCAATACGAAGTAGGCATCTCCGGGCCGATCTCGATCACCCCGCGCCACTTGGAGAAGCGCGCGCCGAGCTCGGCGTACTCCTCCAGCCGTTCGCGCAGTCCGTCGAGGCCCTCGGTCACCTTCTCGTCAGGGGACCCGGCGAGTGGCTTGGCGCCGGTGTCGACCTTGATTCCCGGCAGCATGCCGCGTTGGGCCAGGTACTCCGGCACAGGCGTGCCGTCAATCGACTGGCGCACCGTCTCGTCGTACATGATCACGCCGCTGATGTGCTCTGGCGCTCCCTCGGCGCCGAAGAGCAGCTCCCTGAAGGCGAGACGGGTCTCCGGGGTCGACTCGACGTTCACGCCCTCGAGGCGCTTGGTCATCGTGCCGTTGCTCTCGTCGGCGGCGAGTATCCCCTTGCCGTGGGCCACCATCGCCAGCGCCGTGGCCTCGAGACTTTCCCGTTCCTGTTCCATGCTCACTCTCCCTCTGCTTGTCCGTCTTGGTCGTTGATCGAGTCGATGACGCGCCGAACCGAGCCGGCGGCCACCACGATCGACTCCGTCAGCGTCTGGTCGTCCTGGCGCCAGGGCCCGCGCAACAGCGGCCCGTCGCTCACGCCGGTGGCCACGAAGAAGGCCTCCGCGGTCACCAAGTCGTCGAGCTCGTAGATCCGGTCGGTGTCGAGCCCGGCTTCGGCGACGGCGCTCGCTTCGTCCTCCCCCTGGGGGGCGAGCCGCGCCTGCATCGCGCCTCCCAGCCCCTTCACCGCGCAGGCGGTCATGATTCCCTCCGGCGTGCCGCCGACGCCGAGCAGGAGGTCGGCGTCGCCGTCGGGCAGAAGGGCCGCCAGCGCGCCGGCCACGTCACCTTCGGACAGGGTCGTGACGCGGGCACCGGCGCCCTGCACGCGAGCGATCAGCTCTTCGTGGCGCGGCTTGTCGAGGACCACGACCCACAGCTCGTCGACGCTTTTCCCGAGCGCGCGCGCCACGCTCTCGAGGTTGGCCTCGGGCGTTGCGTTCAGGTCGATCGCCCCTCGAGCGGCCCCAGGGGCGACGATCTTGTCCATGTAGAAAGCCGGCCCGGGCGACATCAGAGCGCCCGACTCCGCCACGGCGATCGTGGCCAGGGCCCCGGGCATGCCCTTGGCGCACAGCGTCGTGCCCTCGAGCGGATCCACAGCGATGTCGAACTCGGAGCCGTCGCCCGTGCCCAGGCGCTCGCCGTTGAAGAGCATCGGCGCACTGTCCTTCTCGCCTTCTCCGATCACGACGGTCCCGGTGCCGGGCGCCTCGCCGAGCTCGGCTCGCATGGCCTCGGTGGCCGCGGCGTCGGCGGCCTTGGGGTCCCCTCGCCCGACGAGCGGCTCGCACGCCACCGCCGCGGCGCGCGTCGCCGCCAGCACCGGCGGCCCAAGCCGCGCCAGGGGGCCGGGGACTTCCTCGCTGCCGTGGGGGTCACTGCGTCTGGGAGCGGTAGGCACTGGAGCCTCAGGTTATGGGTAACCGATTGGTTCTTCAAGAGGGCTATAGCCGTATCTCATAGTTAGCTGCCTATGGAAGTAGGGTCTATGATGGAGCGGTGCTGGTACGCGAAGGAATGACCGCCGTCGTCGTGACCGTCGGCCCCGGGCACACCCTCAGGGACGCAGCGCGCAAGATGGCCGACGCAAACGTCGGGGCGGCAGTCGTGATCGACGCCGATCTGCCCGGGCCCGGGATATTCACCGAGCGCGACCTCCTCCGGTCCGGCGGTCGGGGGGAGGACATCGATGCCGAGTTCGTGCGCGACCACCTCTCGGCGCACTTGATCTATGCCGCCGCCGACTGGCCGCTCGAGCGGGCCGCCGTAGAGATGAGCCGCGGCAGCTTCCGTCATGTGATCGTGGTGGACGGCGCCGAGGTGATCGGCATCCTCTCGATGCGGGACATCGTGCGCTGCTGGGTGAGCGACGGGGCGGCCTGCGACGTGCCCACCGCGGGGGCCGGCGCCGGCCCCTGAGACCCCCAACCGCTCCAGCAGCGAACGTCAGGAGGTCGCGGCCAGGCGCTCGACCGGCTCCACGTCCCCGCGGGGCAGGGACTGGACGTGTGACACCGGCAGGCCGAGCCCGCGCGCCTTGCTGACCAGGTCCAACCGCAGCCAGCGGGACAAGCGCCGGGGGAGGGTGGAGATCACGATCTCCTCGAAGAAGTCGTCTCTCCCGAGCGCGTCGTGGATGGCGGCGAGCGGGTCTGCGTCGCCGACCTCCCCGGTAACCGGTCCGCCGGCACGCGCCTCGAGCATCGGCAGCGCGCTCGAGAGCTGCCGCCCGGCCTCCTGGCGTCCGGCGACCTCCGGGTCGACCAGCCGGTGAAGCCCGGCCGGTGTGGCCGGCACCACGAGATGGAAAGTCGACGGCCTGGACTCCGCCCGGCGCTCGACCGCGCGGAGAAGTCCTTCTTCGACGGCGGTCCGGTTGGCGACGAGCAGTACTCGGGCTGGTTCGCTCACAGAGATCTCCTGCCTAGTTGCATTTGCCACTTGCACTATGGGTGACTCCCAGCCGGGCTTCAATCGGATCTGCCCGTGAACGCATAGACCATCTTCTATGTCATCGTGGGAGCTATGGCGATAACGCTGAACCAGCTGCGCAGCTTCCTAGCCGTGGTTCGCACTGGCTCGGTCACGGTGGCGGCCGACGAGCTCTACGTAACGCAGCCGTCGGTCTCGGCGGCGGTCTCGGCGCTGTCCAAGGAGATCGGGGTTGAGCTGACCGAGCGGGTCGGTCGCAACATCCGCCCGAGCCCGGCGGGCGAGGCGTTCGCCCCCTTTGCCGCCGACGTCGTCGGGCTGCTGGACCAGGGCTCGCGGGCCGCGCACGAGGCGGCCGGCGCTGCCGGGCTCGAGCTGCGCATAGCCGCGGTCACGACGGCCGCCGAGTACCTCGTTCCGCCGCTCATCCGGGCCTTCTCCGATCTTCGGCCGGAGCTGACCTTGACGGTGGATGTCGGAAACCGCGACCACGTCTTGGCTCGCCTCGCGTCACACGAGGACGACGTGGCGATCGGGGGGCGACCGCCGCCGGACGGCCGGCTGACGGGGGAGTCCTTTCTCGCCAACCCCAATGTGCTGATCACCGCCCCGGACGACCCCCTCGCGAGCCGGCGAAGCGTGCCGGTGTCAGAGCTCGAGTCGCGCCCCTGGCTGCTCCGCGAGTCCGGCTCGGGCACCCGCACGATGACCGAGGAGTTCCTCGTCCGGCACGACCTTCACCCGCGGGTGCTGACTCTTGGCTCCAACGGGGCGATCAAGCACGCCGCCGCCGCGGGCCTGGGAATCTCGCTGCAGTCCGCCAGCGCCGCGGCGCTCGAGCTCGAGCTCGAGATGCTCGCCACGATCTCGGTGCCCGAGGAGCTCCCCAGCCGTGACTGGTTCGCGCTTCGGCCCACCTCGGGCCCGGTCCGCGAGCCCGTACAGCACTTCCTCGACTTCGTGGCCGGCGACGCTGCCAGGGAAGTACTCGAACGCGCCCGGCTGCCGGCACGCGTGGCGAACGGTGGCTAGCCGCTCAGCGGCCCACCGGCTCGGCTACCGATTCCACCAACCGCGCCCGCGCGGGGCGGTCTCGGGCGGATCCGGTTCGGAGCCCAGGGGATCCCGTTCGGAGCCCAGGGGATCCCGTTCGGCCTCCGGGGGATGCCGTTCGGGGTCCGAACGCTCCGCATTGGTGCTCAAGCGAACCGGTTCGGTGCCGGCTGGAGCAGAAGCGGGTCGTTCAGCGGCGGTCGCGGTCCCTCCGCCCGGGCCTCCCGGCGCCTGTCCTTCCACCCCGTGGCGCGAGGACTGGGCGCTCGTAGCCCCGACCGGTACCTGGCTCGCCTCCAGCCGCCCGACGGCGTCCTCGATGAGCTTGCGTCCGGCGTCGAGGTCCCTGTTGATGTCCTCGATGATCTCGCCGACTGGCTGCGATGTGTCGGTGACGTCCTGGACGGCCCCGAGGATCGTCGTGAGCCGGCCCACGACGTGCTTCAGGATCAGGACGATGGCGATCAGGTAGCCGGCGATCGCGACGATCGCAATCGTGACCGCGAGCAGCAAAACGATGTGGGCGGGGTCCATTCCGGCCTCCTAGGCGAGCCGTTCGAGCGCCCGCGCGTACCGCTCGAGGTCAGCGTTGATTTGTCTCACTAGCTGGCGCGTGGTGTCCAGCTCGTACAGCGCTTCAAGGTGCGGGGCGAACTGGGCGCCGTGCTCGGTGATGTCGTCGGCGTAGGCCTTGATCTCCGTCGCCGGGGTGAGCACGCGCCTCAGGATGATCACCACCACGGGGATCACCACGAAGAGGAAGAGCAGGTTGCCGATCCACAAGAGCGTCATGACCTGACCGCCCGATCGCGATCGCGATCGCGATCGCTCAGCCGCTGGGCCTTCTCGACGACGCCGGGGAGCGTCCCCGCAATCTCCTCCAGCGCCCAGTTGACCTGCGCCACGTTGGAGCGGACGGCGCGCAACTGGCGCTCGACCGCGCGAGCGCCCCAGGTGACCTCCGCGAGGGTGGAGGCGATCGAACGCAGCTGGCTGGCCACCACCAGGAGGAAGATCGCAAGGATCACCACGAGCGCGATGACCTCCACCACGCTGAGGAGTGTGAGTAGGCCGTCGCTCATCGCTTCTCCTCGAGCAGCTTGTCGTGGCGGATCAGCTCTTCGCGCAGCGCCCTGAGGACGGAACCGGTGCCGGCCAGCTGGTACAGGCCGGTGGTGTTCTGCGCCATCCGCTTGGTCACGGTCCAGAGCGAGTCCACGCCCGCGTCAATGTCTGCTACCAACCGGCTGAGGAACGTGAGCAGGGCGATGACCACGACGATCACCACCAGCCCGATCCCGAGCGCCACCCCCCACAGCACCTTCTCGTCCGACCCAACACCGAGCAGGAACATTCAGCCTCCCAGCAGTTTCCGGGCGGACTCTGCCGCCCTCCAGATCGCCGTAACCGAGGAATTGAGCTTCTGGATCTCCCACACCGGCACCGTGGCGGCGCGCGCCTCGTCCATCGCCTCGATGCCGATCCGCGCCTGGCTCCCGATGCGGGCAGCGAGCGTCAAGATGCTCGCGACGAGCACGACCACGACCACGACGATGAAGAAGCCGATCCCGAGCCCCACGTACCACCCCACATGCTCCGCGGAGCGCCCCACATCAGTCTGTTGCATAAGCAGCATCATCGATCCGTCTCCTCTCTCCCGGCGGCGAATCTACCATGAAAGGCAATGCTGTGGGTCAAATGCATATAGCGGGCGCCGTATGCCAACATCCCGCGTAGGGAAGCTGTCCCCCCAAGAGAGGATGGTCAGTATGATCGGGCGTAAGCGAATGATCGGACGCAAGTGAAGCTGGCAATCGCGGGTAAGGGCGGATCGGGC
>JAABUS010003543.1_pt1 | contig 25062 bp, 25 predicted proteins | sample 5560161 | NCBI WGS metagenome assembly JAABUS01 (sample SAMN10711885, study PRJNA513376) | rock metagenome | isolation source: Antarctica rocks | place: Antarctica: Victoria Land, Trio Nunatak nord | collected 2016-01-04
GGACATTGCATAGCTGTAAAAATAAGTATAGAATTGCTTCTGACTTTCTCTTTGCAGCTTTACGCACCCGTGAATAATATTTTCAATGTCCTGGCTTAGAAGCAAGGTCAAGGTTTTGTGTTCAATAACATTCGAAACATCTGATTTAAAGGTTGCCTGTATAGATTTATAAATTATGAACTAACTATTAATTTTTGCTGTAAGCAGTCAGCTATGAGGAGAGAACAATAGCAAAAGTTTAGCTGAAACCTGATAGCAAATCCCTCATTTTATTGTTTACATAACACTACTCTGTTTACATTAAAAACCCCTGTCTTGCCGGACAGGGGTTTTTATAAAATCCTTTATAAATTATGCATTTACTTTTCCTTTGACCTTAGCTATTACTTCCTCTGCAATATTATTTGGTGCAGGCGCATAATGACTGAATTCCATGGTAGAAGTGGCTCTGCCTGAGGATAATGATCTTAATTGTGTTACATAACCAAACATTTCACTTAGTGGCACCTTAGCCTTAATTACCTGGGCTCCGGCTTTGCTATCCATACCTTCCAGCATACCACGACGACGGTTTAAATCTCCGGTTACATCTCCCATGTATTGATCCGGCGTGATAACTTCAATCTTCATAATAGGTTCAAGCAATACCGGCTTTGCTTTTCTGGCTGCCTCACGGAAGCCCTGCTTGGCGCAAAGTTCAAAGGACATCGAATCGGAATCCACTGCGTGGAAGCCACCGTCGAATACCCTTACTTTCATGTTTTCAACAGGATAACTAGCAAGCACACCTGTAGTCATGCTTGTTTCAAAGCCTTTTTGAATTGCCGGAACAAATTCACGTGGAATAGACCCTCCAAATAAATCATTAACAAACTGGTAAGATCCTTTTCCCTCTTTTAAAAATTCTTCATCAGCAGGTCCAAGTTCAAAAACTATATCTGCATACTTACCCCTACCACCTGTTTGCTTTTTAAGTGTTTCCCTGTGTTCAATAGTTTGTTTAAAAGCTTCTTTATAAGCAACCATCGGGGCACCCTGATTAATTTCCACTTTAAATTCACGCTTCATACGGTCCACGATGATCTCAAGGTGTAATTCACCCATACCACTTAAAATAGTCTGACCCGTTTCTTCATCAGTTTTAACTTTTAATGTCGGATCTTCTTCAACAAGCTTTGCAATAGCCATTCCCATTCTATCAACATCTGCCTGCGTTTTAGGCTCAACAGCAATCGATATTACAGGTTCCGGGAAGGTCATAATTTCCAATACTATCGGGTGATCTTCATTACAGAGTGTATCGCCGGTTTTAATATCTTTAAAACCAACGGCAGCGCCTATATCACCTGCTTCAATAAAATCTACCGGGTTTTGCTTATTAGCATGCATCTGCATAATACGGGAGATACGTTCATTTTTTCCCGTACGAGTATTTAATACATATGATCCTGAATCAAGGTGACCGCTATACGCCCTAAAGAATGCCAGTCTTCCTACAAAAGGATCGGTCATAATTTTAAATGCTAATGCAGCGAAAGGCTCTTTTGCATCCGGCTTACGGGTAACTTCTTCCCCCGTATCAGGATTTGTACCTTTAACAGGTTCGATATCCAGAGGACCAGGCAAATACCTGATGATGGCGTCAAGGGCGGTTTGAACACCTTTATTTTTAAAAGAAGAACCACAAATCATTGGAATAATGGAAATATCTATAGTGGCCTTTCTGATAGCATTATGGATTTCGTCTTCAGTTATAGTATTTGGATCATCAAAAAACTTTTCCAGCAAATTTTCATCATAATCAGCTACAGCCTCAATCAAATGCTGCCTCCATTCATTCACTTCCTCCACCATATCATCCGGAATAGGAACTTCCTTAAAAGTCATTCCACGGGTTTCTTCATCCCAAATAATTCCTTTCATTGTGATAAGGTCAACAACTCCGGCGTAATGATCTTCAGCTCCAATAGGCAACTGCAACGGCACAGCTTTGGCACCGAGCATTTCTCTAACCTGTTTTACAACATTTAAGAAATCGGCACCTGACCGGTCCATTTTATTTACAAATCCAATACGGGGAACTTTATACTTATTAGCCTGTCGCCATACCGTTTCACTCTGTGGTTCAACACCGCTCACAGCATCAAACAAAGCAAGCAACCCGTCAAGCACTCGAAGCGAACGTTCTACTTCAACAGTGAAGTCTACGTGGCCCGGCGTATCAATAATATTAAATTTATAAAGCTTACTATCCGCATTCTTTTGACCCTGAGTTGTTGGGAAATTCCAAAAACAGGTAGTAGCGGCAGAAGTAATTGTAATGCCTCTTTCCTGTTCCTGAGCCATCCAGTCCATAGTGGCAGCTCCATCATGAACCTCTCCAATTTTATGATTAACTCCTGTATAATACAGAATACGTTCTGTAGTAGTAGTTTTGCCGGCATCAATATGAGCCGCAATCCCAAAATTCCTTTGATATCTTAAGTCTGACATGACTTGTTTATTTGTAGTTTTTAATGACTAATGTATTGTTTCAATTTCCCGAGCATTTTACACATAGCAACGGAGCTTATGTAAATGTTCTCTTTTATCCTGTTTAATCTGTACTTACTGCATTGGTAATTGCCCTTTTTAATTCTTTAAAAAATTTTACCTGTTAAGATTGTAAATTGGTGCGCAAAGGTATTAAATTATGCTTAATAAATAAAGCCTCCGTAAAACCAGTCTTACTAACAAACTTGCACCATGGTAGCAATAACATTTTTTATTAAGTGAAAATTGTATAATTAATTAAGTTATACCTGATTTATTCGCATTTAAATCAAAATATATTTGTAATTAAAATTTGCTTACGTAAATTTAATAATCATTTCTAACCATTAAATTCAGAAATAAAATGCCTAGTAAAAAATCGCCAGCAAAAAAGGCTGCTCCTAAGAAGAAGAGTGCCTCTAAAGCTGCTCCAAAAAAAGCCGCAGCTAAGAAAGCTGCGCCAAAAAAAATAGCGCCTAAGAAAGCTGCGCCAAAAAAGGCAGCACCAAAAAAGGTAGCACCAAATAAAGTGGCGCCTAAGAAAGCTGCGCCAAAAAAAGAGGCTCCCAAAAAAGCAGCGCCTAAGAAAGCTGCGCCTCCTAAAAAAGCTGCACCTAAGAAAGCTGCGCCTAAGAAAGCTTCAACTAAACCTGCTACTAAAAAAAGGGCTTCAAAAAAAGCGGTTCCGGCACCAGTATCAGAACCTACCACTATTGAAGAGTCTATGCCGGTTACAGAACCTGATATGTCATCCAACGATACTGAAACTCCAGAGTCAGAACCAGATCAGAAAAATGAATCAGATTCATAAATTGCATTGTTTATAGTAAATTAAAAAGAGGCTATCATGAATATGATTAGCCTCTTTTGCAAAATTTTAAAAGATTTTCAAGCCCAGGCTTTGTCACCTTTCTTATAAGGAACACATCCTTCATATTTTCCTGGTACATCCACATACCTTAACGCCTGCGTACAACCAGTTTCCGAAGTGAAATACCCTAGTAATGTTAACTCTTTCATCATGCGAAAATAATGAGAAGATTCATCGGACTTCTTCTTCTTCATATACTCTTTCTGCTCATTATCAAGTTCAACCAATAATGCGTTGCGCTGCTTTGAATCCGCATCCATAAAAGATTTGTCAAATTTTTTCTTCGAAGCTTCATTAATTTTAGTTAAGCCTTCCATAAAAATCTTTTGATTTTTATCTTCATAACAATCCTTCACAATAACCTGCATGTATTCGCCTATTTTAGCAGCTTTAGCTCCGGGAGTAGAAGTTGCCGGAATAATCGTTTCACCAATTTCATCTAATAAAGCAATCTTCTCTTGATCAAAAATAAGTTCATTGCCGGCCTTTGTTTCCGTATTTTTACAGCCTGAAAGAAATAAATTAGATCCCACAATAGTGCCACCTAACAAAACGGACACTGCTGATATTGCTTCTCTTCTATTCATAAAACATATTTAACTTAAAAAATTAAAGAACCGTAACAAACTTCTTCTGGGATAGAATCCAGATATAACTTGAATTATAGATTTTGCTTTTTCAATTCAGAAACTGCATAATCTGCTGCCCTGGCTGTCATAGCCATATAAGTTAAAGAAGGATTAACACATGCTGCTGAAGTCATGAACGCTCCATCAGTAACAAATACATTAGGTGCATCCCATACCTGATTGTTTTTGTTAACGACAGATGTTTTTGGATCTTTACCCATACGTGCAGTACCCATTTCATGTATGCCGCCTCCTAAAACATATCCAGGGTCGTGGGTAGTTACATTTTTAATACCTGCAGCTTCCAACATTTCTTTGGCGTCATCCATCATATCCTTACGCATCTTCTTCTCATTATCTTTTATTTCAGCGTCTACTGCCAATACCGGTAATCCCCATTTATCTTTTACTTTTTTATCAAGAGAGATTTTATTATCATGATAAGGCAAAGTTTCGCCGAAACCTGTTAATCCCATGCTCCAGGGTCCAGCTTCAGTAAGCGCTTCTTTAAGTTCAGCACCTATACTAAGTTCTGCTACTTCCCGGCTCCATCCGCTACGGCTTGCACCCCCCTGGTAACCAAAGCCGCGAATATAATCACGCTTTTCTCCGTCATAATTTCTATATCTTGGAACATAAATACCATTAGCGCGACGGCCAAAATAATATTTATCATCATATCCTTCTGCTCTGCCCGAAGCTCCTGCCCTAAAATGATGATCTATAAGGTTGTGCCCTAATTCACCGCTACTACTTCCTAAACCATCCGGCCATACATCTGTTGCGGAATTCATCAGAACCCAGGTGGAATTCATCGCTGATGCACATACAAAAACAATTTTAGAATAAAAGTCATAAGTTTTATTCGATTCAGCATCTACGATCTGTACACCTTTTGCCTTCTTTTTATCTTTGTCATATAAAATTTGTGTTACTATAGAAAACGGGCGCAGGGTTAAATTACCTGTTGCCACCGCTGCAGGTAAGGTAGCGGATTGTGTACTGAAGTAGCCCCCGTATGGGCACCCTAAGGAGCATTTATTTCTATACTGACAATTGGTTCTTCCATTATGAGGAACAGTAATATTAGCAGTGCGGCCAATAATCATGGTCCGTACATTTTTATAATGTTCTTTGACCCTGGCAGCTACATCTTTTTCGACACAATTCATTTCCATCGGAGGCATATATTCTCCATCAGGGACTTGAGGTAAACCATCCTTGGTACCACTGATACCAGCGAATTTTTCAGCATAGCTATACCAAGGTGCTACTTCCTTGTATCTAATAGGCCAGTCTACGGCAATTCCGTCTTTTGCATTCGCCTCAAAATCAAGGTCACTCAGCCGGTAACTTTGCCGGCCCCACATTAATGAACGTCCGCCAACATGATAGCCGCGAAACCAATCAAAAGGTTTCACTTCCACATAAGGACTTTCCTTTTCGTTTACCCAGTAATCAACATTAGCTTCATTTAAAGGATAATCCCTTTTTAGTACCGGGTAATCTTTAATCATTTCCTGTGTGCGGCCTACTCCCCTGTGAGGAAATTCCCAGGGCTTTTTCATTGCGCTTACATAATCTTTAATATGTACTATATCGCGTCCTCTTTCCAGCATTAATACCTTCAATCCTTTTTCAGTTAATTCTTTTGCTGCCCATCCACCACTGATCCCGGAACCGATCACGATGGCATCATAAGTATTATCAGCCATAATCCTACTATTTTTTATGTAAAAATCTGGTTCGTTATTAATAAGATGCTACTGGTATAATTTATACATCACATATTTCTACACCATTTTTCAGAGAAGCGATTTTATCTTCTTTAGCAGGAATAAATTCCTGAGCCACATATCCTTTATACCCAGTCTTCAAAATTGCTTTCATAATAGCAGGATAATACAGCTCTTGTGTATCATCAATTTCATTTCTGCCAGGAACTCCGCCGGTATGATAATGCCCGAAATACTGATTGTTATTTTGGATAGTTCTGATTACGTCTCCTTCGTCAATCTGCATATGATAAATATCATACAAAAGCTTAAAGTTTTCAGATCCGAGTTGCTTACATAACTCAACACCCCATGCACTCCTGTCGCACATGTAATCTTTATGGTTAACCTTACTGTTTAATAATTCCATTTGTATAATTACATTATTTTTTTCAGCCAGGGACATAATTTGCTTTAACCCTTCAACACAGGTCTTTAAACCTTCCTGATCGGAAATCCCACTTCTGTTTCCACTAAAACAAATTAGATTTTTATATCCTGCTTTGGCCACAAGTGGAATCATATCAGTATAATTTTTTATTAAGGTAGAGTGATATTGCTTATCATTCCATCCATGAGGTATACTGATTTCTGCTCCATTACACATAGAAGAGAAAATGCCGTATTTTTTGAGCATGTCCCAGTCCTTTGGACCAACAAGGTCTATAGCACTAAAGTTCAATTTTTTTACTGCCTGGCAAAATTCTTCCAATGGAATGGAGCTATAGCACCAGCGACATACGGAGTGGTTGATGTTTCCTTTCAATTTGTTAGTTTTTCTGTTGGAAATTTGGTTATTAGCAAGAGAGATATTCGGTAAAGCACTGAGGGCAGCGGTTCCCACAAGAATATTCTTTATGGCAAGCCTTCTTGTTTTTTTTTCTAGCATGTATCGTTATTGAGGAAGGGAAAGTTACAAATGTTTTTTTATATCAGTTTATAAATTCCATAATTCTCTTATATATTTATCCTGGCATTTGAACTTCATTTCATAAGGCAGCTTAAGGTCTCTCAGTTTGCCGGTAAAATCATATAAAAAACATTTATGAATGTAAATTTTCTATTTTTAATTAATATTCATCATTTACTTTAACAACAAGTAATTAACAACAACGATTATGAAAAGAAAATTAAGGATGGGAATGATCGGTGGAGGAAAAGATGCATTTATAGGTGCAGTACACCGCATTGCTGCGTTAATGGATGGGGAGATCGAGATAATTTGTGGGGCTTTTAGCAGTAACCCTGAAAAATCAAAACAGAGTGGTGAAATGTTGCATATTGATGCGGACAGGGTTTATGGTTCTTATGGAGAAATGATCCTTAAAGAAAAATCTTTACCTGAAGGGGAAGCGATGGATTTTGTAAGTATTGTTACCCCGAATCATTTGCATTTTGCACCTTCAAAGATGGCATTGGAAAATGGTTTTCATGTGGTTCTGGATAAGCCGATGACATTCGATCTAAAGGAAGCAAAAGAATTAAAAAAAGTGGTGGAGACTAGCGGAAAATTATTTTGCCTTACCCATACTTACACCGGCTATCCGATGATCAAAGAAGCCAGGCAGTTGGTTGCAAACGGCGTATTGGGAAAAATCAGAAAAGTTTATGTTGCCTATCCTCAGGGTTGGTTAAGTGAATTTCTTGAAGGTGGTGACAATAAACAGGCTTCCTGGCGTACCGATCCGGGTAAAAGTGGCATTGCAGGGTGTATGGGTGACATTGGTACGCATGCTTTTAATATGGCAGAATATGTAAGTGGATTACAAGTTTCAAAACTTTGTGCCGATCTTAATATCGTTGTGGAAGGAAGGCAACTAGACGATGATGGCAGTGTACTCTTAAAGTTCAATAACGGCGCCAGCGGATTGTTATATGCGTCTCAGGTTGCTGCCGGTGAAGAAAACAATATAAGAATTTCAATATACGGAGAAAAAGGCGGACTTGAATGGAAGCAGGAAGATGCCAATACACTTTTGTTGAAATGGTTAAATAAGCCAACTGAAATTCTACGGGCAGGTAATAGTTATTTAAGTTCTTATGCTCAACATAATTCACGCACTCCGCCTGGTCACCCTGAAGGTTACCTTGAGGCATTTGCAAATTTATACCGGAACTTTACTTATAGTGTAAGAGCACAAGCTGAAGGAAGTACTGCTAAAGCAGAATGGTTGGATTTTCCCGGGGTAGATGACGGTATTCGGGGAATGGCCTTTATTGAGAATGTTGTGAAAAGTAGTAAGAGTAATGAAAAATGGACCGAGTTCATTGTATAACGTATATATATTCTTAATTTCTATTTTATAAGGAATAGTAATCAATTCAATTAAACCATTATAAATAATATCTACATGCAAACAATAAAAGGTCCTGGAATATTCTTAGCCCAATTTATGGGTGATCAACCACCATTTACAGAATTGAAAAGTATATGTAACTGGGCGAAAAGCCTTGGTTTCGAAGGAGTTCAAATTCCAACTTGGGACAGTCGTTGTATTGATCTTCAAAAAGCTGCGGAAAGTAAAACATATGCAGATGAAATAAAAGGCATTGTTAATGAATGTGGCCTTCAGATAACCGAGCTCAGCAGCCATTTACAAGGGCAACTGATAGCTACACATCCTGCATACGATGCATCTTATGATGGATTCGCTCCAAAAGAAGTGCATGGTAATGTAAAAGCCAGAACAGAATGGGCAGTTCAGCAGTTACTTTATGCTGCAAAGGCTTCGCGTAATTTAGGATTGGATGCACACGGTACCTTTAGTGGCGCTCTCCTCTGGCCTACTTTATATCCATGGCCTCAACGGCCGGCTGGATTAGTAGATACGGGTTTTACTGAACTGGCAAAAAGATGGATGCCAATTCTCAATGCTTTTGATGAAAGCGGCGTTGATGTTTGTTATGAAATACATCCGGGAGAAGATTTATATGATGGAGAAACTTTTGAGTTATTCCTCGATAAGGTTAATCAACATAAGAGAGCTTGTTTATTATACGACCCCAGCCATTTTGTATTGCAATGTCTTGACTATCTAACTTATATAGACTATTATCATGATCGAATCAAAATGTTCCATGTAAAGGATGCCGAATTTAATCCTACTGGTAAGCAGGGTGTTTATGGTGGTTATCAAAGCTGGATCAACAGAGCGGGAAGATTCCGTTCCCTTGGTGATGGCCAGGTAGATTTTAAATCAATATTCAGCAAACTTACTGCATATGATTTTCAAGGATGGGCTGTTCTTGAATGGGAATGTTGCATAAAACATCCTGAAGATGGAGCCAGGGAAGGAGCTCCATTTATTAAAGAACATATTATCCGTGTAACAGAAAGAGCATTTGATGATTTTGCGGGAACAGGTTCTGATGAAAAATTTAATCGAACTATTTTAGGGTTGAATTGAAATTGTTTCGGAGATTTGGCATTCTTATTTTTAATAAAATAATTAACATGAAAAAAATAATTATCATTTTTTCTATTTCTTTGATTGTGTTTGCATGTAGAAACCAGGATACCGGGGCTGCAAAAATATCAGATAGCGCCACTACTACTACTACTACCCCTGCAGAACCGGCAGTAAAAGATGTTACTGAAAATCCTGATTATACCGCAGGACTTGAACTGATTGCAAAAAGTGATTGCCTTACTTGCCATAAGGTTGAAGAAAAGGTTATTGGCCCTGCTTATCGTGATGTTGCTAATAAATACACATCTGATGATAAAACCGTCAATATGCTGGCTGACAAAGTTATTAAGGGTGGCACTGGTGTTTGGGGTCCAATCGCAATGAGTCCACATCCCACCCTTTCCAAGGAAGATGCTATAAAAATGGTTAAATATGTGTTACTACTAAAAAAGAAATAATGGAAAAAAGCTTTTTGCTTCTAATTAGTATTGCTGTTTGTTCTATTAACTGCATTAGTCAAAATGCAAGATTGGGTTCAGTACCAAAATCTGCTTCAGCGGCTTCAATGAATAATTTAAGTAGTAAGGAAAAGAAAGACGGATGGAAATTATTATTTGATGGAAAAAGTACTTCCGGCTGGCACAGCTACGGTAAAGCTACATCTGGTCCTTCATGGAAAGTTGCTGATGGAACTATATTTTATGATACTACAGACGAAAGGAAAATACACGATCGTGACCTTGTTACTAATAATGAATACGAAAATTTTGACCTGAAATATGAATGGAAAATTGCCCCTAAAGGTAATAGTGGTCTTCTTTTCGATGTAAATGAAGACACTGCAAAATACAGGCAGACATATTTTACAGGTCTTGAAATGCAGGTCATTGATAATAACGGGCATCCGGATGCGAAAAATCCTAAACATCGTGCGGGCGACCTCTATGATTTAATACCTGTTTCAAAAGAAACGGTACGTCCGGTAGAAGAATTTAATGAAGCTCAGATAACATTAAATCACGGTAAGCTGGATCTCTATCTTAATGGTATGCATGTTGTTTCAACTACCATGTGGGATGATAATTGGAATCAATTAGTTGCTGCTAGCAAATTTAAATCCATGCCTGGCTTTGCAAAAACCACAAAAGGTAAAATTGCTTTGCAGTCTCACGGAAGTATGGTTTGGTTTAGAAATTTGAAAATTAAAGAACTATAGTAATAGTTCTGTAGAAAATAAAAATAATCCGCTTTTATGGCGGATTATTTTTACAGCTACTAATGACTTAACTTAATGCATGAAAAATTGAAATTTCAACATGCAACCGAAAGTAGGTAAATAACAAAGCCACCCTAAAACAAGTGGCTTTGTTATTACATTTATATTGAGTTATATTCTGAAATGTGAGAAAGCCTTGTTAGCTTCAGCCATTCTGTGAGTATCTTCTTTCTTTTTAAATGCTCCGCCTTCGCCTTTACTTGCTGCAACAATTTCATTAGATAATTTGTCAGCCATGCTTCTTCCGTTTCTTTCACGACTGAAACGAACAAGCCATTTAATACTTAATGAAATTTTTCTGTCAGGACGTACTTCTGCAGGTATCTGAAAAGTTGCTCCACCAATCCGGCGGCTACGAACTTCCACAGCAGGAGTTACATTTGACAAAGCCCTTCTCCAAATCTCATAGCCGTCTTCATTAGTTTGTTTTGCTACCTTATCCAATGCATCATAAAAGATACTAAAAGCGCCGCTTTTTTTACCTTGCCACATAAGGTTGTTTACAAACCTTGTAACCAGTTTATCATTATATTTGGCATCTGGGGCCAGAGGCAATTTCTTTGCTTGTGCTTTCCTCATAGTGTCGCTGTTTATTAATAACCAGTTTAATGGTTTTTGTAAAGTGTGTAATGAAAATCAACTAACTTATTTTTTAGCCGGGGCCTTAGCACCCGCTTTCTCTCTTTTAGTGCCGTATTTAGACCTGCTTTTCTTTCTATCTTTAACACCAGCTGTATCAAGGCTGCCCCGAACAATGTGATAACGCACTCCTGGTAGGTCTTTAACACGTCCACCCCGTATTAGCACAATTGAGTGTTCCTGCAGATTATGTCCTTCACCGGGAATGTAGGCAATAACTTCAATCTTATTGGTAAGACGAACCTTTGCTACCTTGCGTAAGGCAGAATTGGGTTTTTTAGGAGTTGTGGTATATACACGTGTACAGACTCCACGTCTTTGAGGACACGCATCCAGAGCTCTGGATTTACTCTTCGCCCTGATAATTTCTCTTCCTTTACGAACTAATTGCTGAATTGTAGGCATTCTAACCCTTTTATTTTGGACGGCAAAGGTATGGTAAGCAAATGAAATAGGAAAAGAAAATGAAAAATAATACAGAAAGTTTTAAATTCTTATAAGCTAACTGACAATTTAAAATTAAACCAATGCAAATAATTTTTTTAGTTATACCGGGAAATTCATTTTAAACCTTCCACATCCAGCCAAACCGGTCTTTTACCCTCCCTTCTCTGATATCATCAAGTTTCTTTTTCAGTTCGATAGCAACTATCCAGTTTGCCACATCAAAATTCATAACATAATCTTTATACCGTAATTCTTTGATCAGAGAAATAGTGGCCGCTGTGCCTGTTCCGAATACTTCCTGTAATGTGCCTGAATGATGCGCATCCATCACTTCATCTATACTGATATTTCTTTCTTCTATGGTGAGCCCCATTTCTTGTAATATAGTTATTGCACTGCTGCGGGTTACTCCATCTAGGATTGTACCATTTTCAAGATTGGGAGTTATTGCTGTAGTTCCAACAATGAAAAAAACATTCATGGTACCAATTTCCTGAACATATTTATGTTCAAAGGCATCTGTCCATAACACCTGATCATACCCTTTTCTTTTTGCCTCTGCTGTTGCACGCATACTGGCACCATAATTTCCGGCGGCTTTAGCATACCCTATTCCACCGGGAGCGGCTCTTGTATAATTCTCTTCAACATAAATACGCATGGGAGCTGCATAGTACGGCCCTGTAGGACTCAGAATAATTAAGAATTTATAATTATCTGAAGGCTTAACACCTATAACTTCATCTGAACTAAACATAAAAGGACGTATGTACAAAGAGTGGTTTTCCTTTACAGGAATCCAGTTTTTATCAAGTTCCACCAACTGTCGAATCCCTTCCATAAAAATTTCTTCAGGAACCACAGGCATTTCCATTCTTTCTGCAGAAATATTAAACCGGCGAAAATTATCGTGTGGCCGGAATATTATTGCATCTCCTTGAGCATCCTTATATGCTTTAATACCCTCAAATATTGCCTGTCCATAATGCAAAACAGCCAGCGACGGATTTACTAGCAACGGTTGATAAGGTTTGATCTCTACATTCTTCCATTCGCCATTTTTATAATCAGCTTCCAACATATGGTCAGTAAAATATTTTCCAAATGGCATTTTCTCCAATGGTACATCGTAAAGCTTACTCCTTTCAGTTTTTATTATATTTATCTCATTAGTAGCAACCATAATAAATTATAAATTTGCTACAAAGAAACAAACAAAATTTCCTGCAGCAAAATAGGGTGACAATTTTAACTAACAGTTGTTAGTTTATACTTATAAGTAAACAACAAAAAATAATAGAATCCCATTACATACTACAAATATGAGTTTTAACGATATTATTTTACCTAAAACTGTTATTGCGGATATTTATAAGGATAACCTTGTTGAAATAATTTTAAATGGGAGTAAAAGAAATGTAAAGACTGCAATAGATGACAATTTTAAACCAATATATACCACACATTTTCTTGGAGATAATTTGAAGAATATCCTGATACTTGTGCATTATCCCGAGGTAATACATTTACCTGAAGAACATCTGGAATTCTTGAGCAAAATATTAATTGCATGCAAATTAGATATTGTAGACATCGCAATTATTAATACCGCTAAAGAGCAAGCGAATGAAGAAAACATCACTATGTTAAACTCCAAATCCATACTGTTTTTTGGTGAATGCGTATCTGATATCCTTGATGATAAAAAAATGGATTTTTTCAGTCCGGTATATCGAAAAGGAATTTTAGTAATGAGTGCACCCGCTATTGAAAAGTTATTTATGACCACCAATGAGAGCAAACAACTGAAGAGCAGATTATGGCTTAGCTTACAGCAATTTTTTAAATTATAGTTTGTTACCCCCGTACCAATAACTTTTAAATATGAAGATTATCTTATGTTTAAACTGATTTTTGCAAGCAATAATGACCATAAGGCAGCCGAAATACAATCTGCTATAGCAAATATTATAAGCATTATCACCCTTAAACAAGCCGGTATTAATATTAACATTGCCGAACCTTATAATACTCTTGAAGCTAATGCTTCCGAAAAGTCTAATGTTATTTTTTCATTAACCGGTAAGAATTGCTTCAGTGAAGATACAGGTCTTGAAGTGAATGCCTTGAATGGTGAACCTGGAGTAATGAGTGCCAGATATTCTGAAAGAGACAGACTATTTAATAATAATATCGAAAAACTTTTACATAAACTGAAAAATATTATAAACCGAACCGCCCGTTTTAAAACGGTTATATCACTTAAATTAAATAATGGCGAATTTTTGTTCGAAGGGATTTGCGAAGGAAGCATCGGCTATCACCCCAAAGGAACAAATGGATTCGGTTATGATTCAGTATTTATTCCTTTAGGTACCAACAAGACTTTTGGGGAAATGACGCTGGAAGAAAAAGGGTTCTTTAGTCACCGTAAGAAAGCAATAGATAAAATGGTTGTATTTTTGCAACAGATAGTGACTACCGATCGACAGAGCCTATAAAAATGTAATAGTGAGCATAACAAGCAACCTAAATATTATTGAAGCCGACTTAATAAAAGGATGTCTAAACGGAGACAGCAAAATGCAGGAGGAATTATATAAACGTTTTGCTCCTAAGATGTATGCTGTCTGTCTTCGTTATTCCAACAATGCTGAAAATGCGCAGGATTTGTTACAGGAAGGGTTCATAAAAATATTTAGGAATCTTAATCGTTTTAGAGGAGATGGATCATTTGAAGGATGGATAAGAAGAATATTTGTAAATACCTCTATTGAATACTTCAGAAAAAAAACAAATCTATTTAGTATCACTGAAAAGGAGGATTTAGTAGTAGAAGACAGCTCACTTAATGCATTGGATAGGCTTGCGGAGAAAGACATTATTTTACTTGTTCAGGAACTTTCTCCAGGCTATCGCACAGTGTTTAATTTATATGCAATTGAAGGTTATTCACATAAAGAGATTGGTACGATGTTAAATATCAATGAAGGTACCAGCAAATCCCAGTTAGCCAGAGCTAAAAGTATATTGAAGAAAAAAGTGGAACAATTTTTAGATGAAAAACGCAAATCGCTTATTAGAAAATAATGGTAAAAACGTATAAAGATAAAGTAACCAGTTTTGAGGTTCAGCCTCCGCTGGTTGCCTGGGATTATATATCAGAAGAGCTTATAGCAAACAAAGAGTTGTTAGCCATCTCAAATAAATTATTTAACTATGAAGTAGATCCTCCCCTTAATACATGGAGTACTATCATAACATCCCTTAAAAAAGAGGATAGAGCAATAAAAAAATTTTCAATAATAAAACAAAAAAACAGGTTTTTATCTTATACAGCGGCGGCGGCTATAGTGGGAATTATAGTGGTTGGACTTCTATTCTTCAATAACGTGAATGTATTAAAGAATCAATTAACAACAAGTCATACTTTTATTACAAATTATAAAAAAGCTCAAACTGAAGATCCGATTGTAAAGTCATTACCCTTAATAAGTATACCTGACGCTGAAGAAATCATGGAAGCACCTGCGGTAACGACTTATAAAACCAATAAAAACTTTACAAAAAATAACAAGGTATTACAAAATACTAAAGTAAAAAATTCACTTTTTCATGGTAATGAGTTACAGATAATAATTGCTTCAAAACCTATCCGTAATGCTAACGGTATAATTATTCAGGATCCAGAAATTATAAATAATCCAGGATCTAAATATATAAGTATCACTGGTCCTAATGGCCAGCAGACCAAAATTTCTTCAAAGTTTCTTCATATGCTTTTATTTATTAATGATGATAGTGACATTGATGAAGTTGATGGATATTTCGATAAAAATTTCCTTGAAAGCCTTATATGGAAATCGCGGTTCCAGGATTGGCGTAATGAAATTATTAATACTTCTTTTGTACCTTCTTCCACTAATTTCATGGATATACTCGATTTTAAGGATCTTATAATGAAGGATAATTAGTAATTATTTGCTTAAATAATGATTTATACATGAGTCTTCTTTATGCCACGAATTAAATTCGCTCTACCTGCTACATACTCATTCAGCACCGTTATTCCTATACGGATAACAGACATAAATTATGGCGGACATGTAGGAAACGATACCATTCTGTCTTTACTTCATGAATCCCGGCTACAGTTCCTGAGATATCATGGTTATAATGAATTAGACATTGGTGGGGTAGGTTTGATAATGAGTGATGTTGCAATTGATTTTAAAAAGGAATTGTTTTATGGAAACAATATTAGGGTTTTGATATCTGCCGGAGATTTTACGAAATTTACTTTTGAACTATATTACAAAATTGAACTAGAGGCTGAGGAAAAAATTGTAATCATTGCCACAGCAAAAACCGGAATGGTGAGTTATAATTACAAAAATAAAAAGATTGAAGTATTGCCGGAATATGTAAAATCAAAATTAATGAGTCCGGTTAGGATCGATAACATATGTTTACTGTAGTTTCAGTTGTATGTAATATAATTATTCTTCATCATTGTTCCATATTTTCCAGCTTTCTTCGGCTTGAATAATTAACATATCAAAACCATTTTGAATACTGGCATGCTTTTCTTTTCCTTTTTTCAAAAACAAAGTCATTGCGGGGTTATATATTGCATCAAAAAGGTAGTGCAAAGGAGTAAGCAAATCATAATTTATTGGAGGGTAAGTATCAATATCAGGATACATTCCCAGTGGTGTGGTATTGATAATTAAAGTATGCGATCTTATCAGATCATCGGTAAGTGTTTCATAAGATAAAAATTGAGTGTCTTTTCCGGCTTCATTACGAGAAACGGATATATAGCTAATTTTCAGTTTTTCCAGAACATACATGATTGCCTTGGCCGCTCCCCCTGTTCCAAGGATAATAGCTTTTGTATGATGTGGAAGGAGGTATTTTTTTAGTGATTGCTCAAATCCAATAGTATCAGTATTGTAGCCGTATAATTTTCCATTCTTAAACTTAATGCAATTACAGGCGCCGATTTTAGCTACCACCTTATTCGTCATATGTAAATATTGAATTACCTGCTGTTTATAAGGAATGGTAACATTCAGTCCTTCCAATGGTGTTTGAGTAATAAGTTGTTCAAACTGCTCTATAGAAGGAATTGAAAAATTTTCATAAATGCAGTCAGTCACACCTTCATTCAAAAATTTCTCACTAAAAAATTTTTTTGAGAAGGAATGGCTTAATGGATATCCTATTAGACCAAACATTCTCATAACAAAACTTCTTTGTTTAAATAAAGGTCAAAAGTATCTCCCCGAAGTCCAATGCGCATGGCTTCTAAAGCTATCATTTCTGAAGGAGCTATGTTGCCAAGATTCACATTACAACCAATCAGTTCAAGAAAGTAAAGTTGTTGTGGTTTTTGCGGGGCTTCCCAAATTATTTTTTCTTCAGGAATCTGAGTTAATATTTCCTGTACCAGGCCTTCCCTCACTTCACCACTACCACGGTATATCCCAACATTTCCCGTTTCTCTGGCTTCCGCAATAACATATGAAGCGCCTGCCAACAATTCTGCCTTCATTAATTCTATCCATTTATACGGAGGAATAATATGAGCAGCGTCCTTGCTTCCTACCTCGCTCAATACAGTTCCATACTTAGTTAATTTCTCTATATAACCACACTTCTCCGAATGAGGTATTGTAATAGATCCATCACTAACTTCCATATAATAGATTCCAAATTCTTTACAAACATTGATATAATCTTCAAATTGATTACGGACAAGGAAAGCTTCAAATAATGTTCCTCCAAAATAAATCGGGATATCATAAGAGCGATAAACTTCTAATTTCTCTTTAAGATTTGGTGTAACATAAGAAGTGCCAAAACCCAGCTTTACGATATCTACATGAGGATGAGCAACACTCATAAAATTCTTTGCTTCCTCTATACTTAGTCCTTTATCCATTACCATTGTAATTCCATGGGCACGGGGTTTCAGGTTTCTTTCAGGAATCTGTGAGAGATAAAAGTTCATCTTGCTACTATAGTTTAAAATTACCTTGTTACATATGTAAGAGGCGCAAAAATAGGAAACAGTTACTTAAATAACAGCAGATCAATTAATAAGAAATAATATACAGGTAGTTAGATGGAACGGTGACGCTTAAAACCTGCGATCAGGTCAACAACGAGTTGATTTTGAAGTATAGATGGATTTAAACTTATAAACTTTTTAAGGGATTTAGGGGATTTTATTATTGCTCTCTGCAATTGCAATAAGCCTTCTTTCGGTTTTGCCATAGCAAAATATACAGCGCTTAAATAGTATATGAATAATGCTTTACCTTCAGTTAGCTTAATTGCAGCAAACACCTGTTCAAGAGCTTCTTCATAATAAGCTACATTGTAGAGACAACGAATCAGTGCTTCCCAACCTGCAACATTTTTTGGCCTTGATTGTACTACATTTGTAAAGTGCTGTATAGCATCTTTAATATTACCTAACTGCATTTTACATTCGCCCATAGCCAGATTATACTCAGGTTGCATGCGATGAATCTGCATAGCAGATTCCAATTGTTTAACAGCTTGTCCCCATTGCTGTTCCTGTATGTAAGTGGAAGCTATTTTATAGTATAGTTTACTATCATCCGGACTTAAATGCGATGCCTTGCGGTAATAAAACCGGGCTTGTGCAAAATTTTTCAATTTGTCATAACAATGACCAATAGCTTCAAATATTACATCCTCCGGCCGCGACAACTCTAAAACTTTTTCTAACACTTCAATAGCATCTTTAAATTTTCGTAGCCTTATAAAAGCATCCCCCATATTGCGATAAGCATAATCAAACTTTTCATCTATGGCTACCGCATACTTGTAAGCGTCTATTGATTTTTCATACAATTTTATTCCCTGATAAGCAGCTGCCAGATTAAACCAGGCTAATTCATTATAAGGATACTCATCAATAATAGCCTGATGCAAAAGAATACTTTCTTCATTTCTTCTTGTAAAATCGGTCCAAAAGCAAATTTTATATAATGCTTCTTCATTCTTTGGATCAAGTTCCAGAATCAGTTTAAGGCAGTCAAAAATTTTATCAAATTCTTCATAATCATCATAAACATCCGCCAATTCAAATAGTAACTCAACCTTTTCTCTACTTTCAAAAAGATTTAGAGCGTTTTCAAGTAAATCAACGGCTTTTTGTTGCTGGTCAAGAGCTAGGTACGCGTCAGTTTTTAAAATATAAAGATTAATATCCCGGCTATCAAGTAATTCAGCCTGGTCTAGAGTATGTAAGGCATCATAATACCTTCTTGCGGCAATTAATAAATCTGCTTTCTTTAATTGAATTATGGAAGAATATGGATAGTGGTCCACAGCATAATCAACAGCTTCAAGCGCCTGTGTCAAATCTTCGGTATCATCAAAATAATCAATAATTCTTTCAAATGAGTCCTCATCAAGATAGGAATGACTTCGACCAGCTTTTAAATTCTGGTAATGGTTAAGTAATTCCTTTATTTCTTCCTTGTCTTCTTGGTAAGGATTCTCTCTCATGAATATTGAGTTAATGTAAATTAAGCAATTTTTATAGCAAGGTAGTATTTTTGAAAATGTTTATTCCAATAAGGCATGATTATAAGACTTTCCATCTATAACGTTAAGTAAACTTTAAAATAACGATGAAAGCTTGTTTTTTAGCATTCTTTTTGATTACATTTGTATAAGATGTTAAAGTTTAATTACCAATCAGGCTTGAATTTTAGAAAACTAATTATTAGTACTATATTGATAGGGCTTACATTTTTTACTTTCGGAAGTATAGGTGGTGATAAAAATAGATCTAAAAACAAATCTCTTCAATCTGGTTTTACTCCCATCCGAACTTCACGAGGCTTTACTTTAAAAAATAGACTTAACTATCATGGAAGTTTAATAATCAGCCAAGAAAAAACTACAGACTTCATATCTTATAATTCTCTTGTTACATACCACAAAGGGAATGTTACATATATTCTTCCAAATAAATATAGAGTTCCTTTAAAACCTGAAGAAATAAGTTCAAAATCCAATCTTCAGCTTCTTCAACTTAGGATTAAACTTTGTAAGTAATTTACAATTTCAGGATTTTAAGCGCTGCAATTTTTCTTAAATTGTATATATTATTGCCCAATTCCCAGCTTTCTACTTTCTTCATAAGTTAATTCTCTATATCCATTTTTTGGAATATCAAACTTTGAAATTGACACCGGAGTTAAATTTATCTTAGAAACAGTATTTTTAATGGTGAGAGAACCCTGGGTTAATTCATATTCCAATGGTAAACCTTCGAGATTCTTAAATTGATAATTATATTCAATATTATCCGGAATAATTTCTTTTGTATAGAATACAGAAAATGTAGCACCATCACTCATTTTAGCTAAAGCCTTCACACACTTGTATCCGGCAATAGTTTTTGTTTCCTCGGTATTAGAAAAAGTAATTCCCTCGTAACGTTTATTTTTATCTTTCCAGTTGTCAGCCGTCATTCTGATTAATAATTTCTGCCCACTTACTTCTTGTAAAATTACAGATGAGCCAGTTGTAGCATCATGAATGGTTGTAAACGAAGCAAGAGCACTCACCATTTCAGACCTGCTCATGGTACCTTTGATATAAACAGTAGTCGTGGCGCCATCAAAGGCATCTGCGAGTTTGGGCTCTTTACTACCGGTAGTTATGGATGCCTCGTAAACTAATGACAGATCGGAAACCCTCTTTTGCGCATGGGCAAAAGAATAAGTAAAAAGAAAAAAGAAGAAAAGTTTTAAATGTATATTTTTCATTACTAGTAAATTATGCATTGCTATCCATAGACGTCTAATAACATATAATAAGTTGTCTATAAAAAATAGCCTGAAGAAAGGCATTGTTATGTCAAGCATAAACTATTTGTAAATTCTGCCATCTGTCGTCAGCTATCAAGACGCTAATGGGTAATATATTTCCCCAGCTGATAGCTGACTGCTGATAGCAAAAGAGACAATTTAAAGTTGACAAGACACAAGTAAACTTTTGCATATTGTTATTAGCATTATTTACCAGGAATTTTACTTTTTTGTTGAGGCAATTTTTGCTGGGATTGCTGCATTTGTTCCATCCGCTCCTGCCATTTAGATTTAGTTTTGGGCTTCTTTCTTGTCTCCTCTATTTTTGCCAAAATTTTATCATGATTAATAATATAGGTTTGAATTACCCACTGCATTACAAGGGTTATTACATTAGACACAGTATAATACCAGGTTAACGCTGATGGCAGTTTGTTAAAAAATCCTAATAGTAAAACTGGGAAAATATAAGGCATGTATTTTAATGCCGGATTATTTTGGTCAGGAGCATTGCTCATACCATATAAACTAATCAAAAAACTTGTTGCTACTGCCAGTAATGTAAATAAACTTACGTGATTTCCATAAAAAGGAATACTAAAGCCCAGATTTATTATAGAATCATATACTGAAAGATCCTTTGCCCATAAAAAAGATTCTCCTCTTAATACTATATTAGAGTTAAAAAAACTATACAATGCAAAGAAAATTGGAATCTGCAATAGCGCCGGTATACATCCCCCTAATGGATTTACTCCAGCTTCCCGAAACAATTTCATTTGTTCCATCCCATATGCCTGCTGATCAGTACCGTGTTTCTTTTTTAAAGCATCCATTTCCGGGCGTAATACTTTCATTTTAGCTCCGCTCAGATAACTTTTATATATTAAAGGAGATGTTAGTAAACGGATAAACAGTGTCAACAACATGATTACTACACCATAACTGCCAATAAATTTCTTAAAGAAATTAAATACAGGCATAATTATATAAATATTTACAGGGCGCACAAAAGAATACAGATCTCTTCCCAGGTTTACGATTCGATCCATATCAGGAGCCTGTTTTTTTAATATATAAAAATCGTTGGGACCGTAATATAATTGAAGTGGTATGATGGCCGAAGATCCGGCAGGAAATTTTGCCTGAAAATTCCCATCAACTTTTGCAATTAGATGGGAAGTGTCAACAGTTTCCCTAACCCAATTAACCTCTCCGGAATTAAAACTGTTTTTCGCCCTTAAAATAGTACTAAAAAACTGTTGTGATACGGACACCCACTGGATAGGTTTTTCAAATTTTTTTTCTGTTTTAGATGAGATATAATCAAATTCATTATTTTCGGAAAAACAAATATTTGTATTTGTTGCCTGCCTTTCAATCATAGCATATTTCTCCTGCTGAACTGGTTGTGCATGCCAATTAATATTTAGATTTCCCTGGCTGAATAGTTTATCTACACCATTAGCTTGTATATTCCAATCGATAGCGTAATTATCTGCCTGAATAATATACTGATGAGTAAGCACTTCGCCGCCAGGTCCAGTGAGATGGTAAGAAATTGTCTGATCACCATTTTTGGCCTTTATAACAGAGTCGGCAGAGAAGAATAAGTCAGTGACCTGTGCAATTTGATTAGGACTAGTATTTACAGGATATGAAATTTTATCTTCAGCACCCATTAACTGAACCGGCGTACGATTGTAGGAAAGATAGTTTTTAAGAAAGATTGAAGTGGGCCTTCCTCCTTTATTAGAAAAAATAACCTTTATTAAATTATTTTCTACAGTTATAAACTGCTCTGAGCCATATAATGCTTTTTTAAAGCCAGCGGTATCCCTAATAACAGTTTTAATGCTATCCATTGAAGCAGGGATACTTGATTTTTTTGCTGAATTTATAAGAGCTATAGAATCATCATAGATCTTTTTCTGCTTTATGAACTCCTGACTGTTTTTACTTGATATAAATAAATATAGAAACAATAATATCGCTAGTAACACAAACCCAATCACCGTATTACGATCCATTCCCATTATAAAAAATTTTAAGAGGGCAAAGATAGGGGTTTGAGGGCACAGTCAGGAACTGGTAGTTCAGCGCTGCCCTGCCAAGATTTGTTATTCCGGTGTAATAAGAATTTTGCTGTTTAGCGGAGACCTATTTTCAGATCATTTCACTTTGCAATAAAGGATTTCTAACTGAGTTCTTTCGATCAGCAAATTCCTTAGATGCTTTTATAAAATGAACGAATAAAGGATGCGGGTTCTCTACAGTGCTTTTTAATTCAGGATGGTATTGTACTCCAATGAAGAAAGGATGATTTACCAATTCAATAATTTCTACCAGGTTTGTTTCCTGATTCTTTCCACTTGCAATCAATCCGGCATTTTCACATTGCTCGAGGTATGCATTGTTAAATTCCCACCGATGCCGGTGGCGTTCGCTGATTTCCTCGTTTTCATAAATTGAATAGGCAAGGCTTGCAGGTTTTATATTGCAAGGGTAAGCCCCTAAGCGCATTGTTCCGCCTTTTACAGTTATTTTCTTCTGTTCTTCCATCAGATCAATAACAGGATCCGGTGTCTGTGCATTCATTTCGGTAGAATGTGCATCTTTAAGATGAAGCACATTTCTCGCAAATTCAATAACAGCCATCTGCATCCCTAAACAAATTCCAAAAAAAGGTAAACCATTTTCACGGGCATATTTTACAGCAATAATCTTTCCTTCAATCCCCCTATGACCAAATCCGGGTGCTACTAATAACCCATCCAGACTATCTAATTTTTCAGAAACGTTATCATCAGTGATGAACTCACTATGAACATTTACCACCTGAACCTTACATTCATTCAAAGCACCTGCATGTATGAACGCTTCCAGTATAGACTTGTATGCGTCTTGTAATTCAATATATTTACCTATAAGTCCGATAGTAACCCGGCTTTTAGGGTATTTTAATTTATCAAGAAATTCTTTCCATCTGCTTAATTCAGGTTCCCTGTAGCTGGTAATATTCAGCTTTTTTAAACAAATAAGATCCAGTTTTTCACGCATCATAGAAAGAGGAACTTCATAGATTGTGGAAGCATCCGCAGCTTCAATTACTGCTTCCAGCTTTACATTACAAAACAAAGCTATTTTTTTTCGTATCTCGGCAGATAGCGGCTCTTCGGTTCGGCAAACAAGAATATCCGGGTGAACACCCTCCTGGCTCAATAACTTCACACTATGTTGTGTTGGTTTGGTTTTAAGCTCTTTAGCAGCTTTCAGATAAGGTATAAGGGTAAGATGCACCACCAAACAATCTTCTTCAGGCAATTCCCATTGTAACTGACGAACGGCTTCAATAAAGGGTAAACTTTCTATATCCCCTACAGTTCCACCTATCTCAGTGATTACAACATCAAATCCCTTCTTACCTAATAATTGCATTCTTCTTTTAATTTCATCAGTGATATGTGGAATCACCTGCACTGTTTTTCCTAAATAGGCGCCTTCTCTTTCTTTATTAATTACTGTTTGATAAATTCTTCCGGTAGTAACATTATTAGCCTGGGAAGTAGCTATGCTTAAAAAACGTTCATAATGGCCTAAATCAAGATCTGTTTCAGCGCCATCGTCAGTAACATAACATTCACCATGTTCATAAGGATTCAATGTTCCGGGATCTACATTGATATATGGGTCAAATTTCTGAATGGTTACTTTTAAGCCTCTGGCTTGTAATAACTTTGCAAGCGAAGCTGCAATAATGCCTTTACCTAATGAAGAAGTTACACCACCGGTTACAAAAATATACTTAGCCATAATAATGGTTATTAATTATATACAAATGATCTTATAATATTTTATGGAAGAGTTCCGCTAAACTTGCCTAATGTTTCTGTTACATGAAGTAATCACTTAAATAAAAAACTACTACCAGCATATAACTATACGGTAATAAATATTTAAAATATTGTTTTGTGATTATCCTTCCCTGTTAGACCCTGCGGAAAATAACTGGATAAGAAAATCCGGGAGGTCATGTAAAAATACATTTTTTTATTAAACCCTCTAAAACAAAATCTTAAATCTACAAGTTTTAGAAAATAACTTCTATTCATTCCAATTTAATATGGAAGAAATAATGTAAAAATATTTGTATATGAAGAGACTGGAAATATTAAAAAGCTGGCAAAAGCCCAGCTTACATTTTACTGGATTGAGCTTCCTTTAATCTTATTAAGTGAATGATGACTTTTTATAAATGAAAATTTAAATTTAGAATCACTAGAGGAGTGATTTTCAGAATTAATAATTTTTACTGTATGGAAAATACAAATAAGAACAATTTCAAGAATTAAAATATATGGAGAAGATTTGTCTTTCATATTAGATTAGGTTTGATTCGAATAAAATTATAAAATAATATAATGTCAGCCAAAATATGTTTTATATAATAAAATAATACCTAAACAATGAAAAAGCATTTAAAACTTATGATAATAATTATTTAATGTAGGGTCTGCTGAATAAGTAAAATCCTTTAGATACGATATATTTCGTATATCATATGATATTGGATAGATATCCCTTTTTGTTAAGAGCCAGTACTTTCTACTACAAATACGGCG
>JAABUS010003544.1_pt1 | contig 25062 bp, 23 predicted proteins | sample 5560161 | NCBI WGS metagenome assembly JAABUS01 (sample SAMN10711885, study PRJNA513376) | rock metagenome | isolation source: Antarctica rocks | place: Antarctica: Victoria Land, Trio Nunatak nord | collected 2016-01-04
CGTTCAGGCTGCAACATGCCACAACGTGTGCACCAGCAGGGACTGCAGGAATCTTGAAAAAACATATTGTGAGTGCTTGTGCCTGAAGTGTTGACATATTGATCAATTCCTAGCCATGCTCCTCGGGTGAATGCTTTCGTGTGCTACAATGATTTCAGATGCGTCTGTGAACTCTGGCATTGCAAAAGGAGCACCTTCTACAATGGCTTAGTTGACAGACGCATCTGAAAACATTGCAGCACACAAAAGCATTCAACCCCAGAGCCAAACCCAGGAGGATGGCTGTCCACAATGTGCGTGGTGGGTCACTTTTGCGACTCAAAGGCCAAGCCAGGGACATGTTGTGAAAGCTTGTGCCTGAAGCGTTTAAGTAATGACCAATTCCTGTCTTGTGCAGTGCAATACTGTAGGTGCAGCCACTCAGCAACATAACACTAACAGCATTATGTTTGTTGCCACATTGTGACTCAACACAGAGAACACCTCAAGACTGCTGCAAATTGGGTGATACCAGTGCCAGTCCTTGACATGGCCTTTGAGTTGCAAAAGTGGCGCACCTCATATGCTGTGGACAGGCATCAATCTGGGCCCAGCCAAGCCCAGGTTGATGGCTATCCATAATGTATGAGGTGCATCACTTTTGCAACTCAAAAGGCCAAGCCAAGGACATGCACTGGTATCGATATCAATTGATTACACACTTTAACAAGAAGTACTGTACCGAGCTGCCCAGCAAAAGCAGTTTGCACTTGCTTGGAAGTCAGATCAGAGCAGTGAGACCAGCTCTGTGGTCTCACTGAAATATCTTGACAGGCAGCCTTGCTTTGTAAAAACTGGTAGCAACGTTCACGATGGCAACAGTCAAAAGGGAAAGGGTTGTCAAATGACAGCTCAGGATATGAAACACACTTGATTAGAGCAGCTTACCTCTGACTCTGCAATGCCAAACTCTTTGAGTTCTTGAGTTGGGATGTAAATCCTGTTGCGCTCTGTGATGTCTTCGCCGACATCTCTCAGGATGTTTGTCAGCTGGTTAGCTGTGCCTAGCCCTAGGGCTGCCTGGTACACATCCCTCAAAGGGCCCTGCATTGTCACAGGGATCTTTAATCCCATGCTTCTTGCTTTTAGCCTGAAAGCTTGACGATTTGCCCAAATAAGAAATGCCTCTTGCTGCCATTGCGCAAGCAAACAGCCTTCGGCAGTGTTGCTGAGGTACGTACTGCTGTGGGCATGCAGACTACACTGCCACAAGTACAAGCTGACAAGAGGGCCTGCTGCTGAGTGATAAGACATGCAAGCTTTGTGTTGCTGGCTGGTATTTGCTGCTTGCATCGCTGCTTTGTGCCTGTGCCCTGACAACTTCAAAGAGAAAAAACACAACACAGGAAAGCCTTGCTCAACTGCTTATCTCCAGTGTACAAAAAGCATCCCAAGATGAGGTCTGTTGGGGTGCAAATGATGACAGCAACAGCCCACAAACCTTGTATGAGGGGTCAATGCCCATGATAGGGGTTGTCATCAGCCCAACAGTGCCAGCAACTCTGTAGCAGTACTCATACAGCTCATCAAATGTCTCATAACGCTGCTTGACAAGGTCCATGCGCATGCCATCAATCATATCCCTGAATGGCTGAATGTGCACTGGGAACTTGCTGACTGTGTCTGTTAGTGCTGCGTCCAGGATATCATATGGTCTGCCCTCAAAGATGCCTTCCAATCGTTCCTCCCATCTGTCCAAGGCCTGCAACGAGCAATACGCAAACAGCTTGCATTTCGCCAGGGGAAGATTGAATCAGCATTGCAAGGATTTGCAGGTAAAAGCCAGAAGGAAGTAATGCTGTCAGCGCTGCTGTGCACAACAGGATGCTGCAGCAACCACCAACAGCAGCTCAGCTCACCTCAGGTGTTATGCGAGAGGCATTTGGTCCATCGACCAGCTCATCCGTTCGTCGGCACCATACATAGACCGCCCATACAGCTTTTGCTTTCTCTGGGGTCATCAGCTGCGTACCCAGGTAAAACGTCTTGGCATAGCTTGCTGTGACGATCCCACATCTATCGTACGCCTCGTCAAGACCTCCCGTTCCGAAACGGCTGGGCATCTGCAAGCCATTTGGATGATCTTGATGCATCTGTATGCAGCAGTCAAGCGCGCGTTCCTCCACTTCTCTGCCACGCAGCAGTCTGGGCTCCAGTGCCTGGTTTCTGCTGGAGGTCGGACTTGACAACACAGTCCCATCAGGTTGCTGGGTGGCAGGGGACAGCGAAGTGGTCAATGTGGCCGAAGCTACTGTCGCTATTTCGTTGCTGCGTGCTGTGACAGGTCGATGACGTCGCCTGCTGTGTGGTGCTCTGCAGCCAATACTGAAGGTAAAGCAGACATCTACAGAGCGGGCTTGTTACAACAAACTCAGCTGCGGGGATCCTGCCATGCAGCACCAGGAGCAAAAGCAATAGGCCTTCAAACGAAGCAATACAGGACGTGGTATCCAAACTACCTGCAAGAAACAGTGTTAAAGGCTTGTTTGCACGGGACATGACTGCTGAGGTCCTGAAGCTGTCCCACAGCCGGCGTTTGCAAGGCCATTTCAACTACAGCATCTACTGCGGGTTCGCGTCCAAACTTCACGAGTTTCTGTATGTCATGCGCTCTTTGTGCCACATATGCTTTGACTCAAGCTCTATTGGCCGCAAACCTCCATCCAAAGCAGGATCCTGTAAGGGCAAATGCCCTCAATTTGGGTGGTATTCCTGTAAACGCCCCAGCGATGCCTTATTTTCAAAATCGTCGCATCCTCATCGACTGGCCAGTGTTGAAGTTTGCTACACCCTCAGTGTCTGGATGTGCGCTTCTTCTAATCATGTATGTGTGAAGTTGCCAAGCCGTTCGGGTATTTGCTGTAGAGCCCTTTGTGCTTCCTACCGTTCGGTACGAAGCTGCAGCTTTGACATTTTGCGTGAGCTTGCATGCAAAGCTTCTCCCTCAATAGGCACAATGACTGTCATATGTACAAGATTGCCCAGCATGCAGCCACTGCATAGTTATCAAGACATCAACCTCAAGTTCAGAACACAAGCAGGACATACCTACCGACGAGTGCAAACCTTGCAGAGTCAAATGGCAATGCTAGCAACAGCCTAATTACAATGTAGCCAACTGCAAGGGCAGAAATAAGAGAGGCAGCTGCACTAGTTGCAGCCAATGTTTTTGAGAATCTCCTACAGAATCAAAATGCTCGAGTCATCAAGCTGTAGAGGTAATGGTTGGCATCTACACTGTTGCATGACTTCATGTCATCACTAACAGTCGCTTATACCCTGCACGCACTTGAAGACCATCATAGGCAGTATGTCCAGGAAGCATGCACAGGCATTTTTACAGTTGACATTAGAACCAAACAGGGTTCACACTTGCAATCGTTCTGAGTAGCGTTCAAGTCAAAGCATACAGAATATAAGTCTGCTGTCATTGAGGTGACTCCCTTGAGCAGACGCATGTTGCGGGCAGCAGCGCATTTGCCAGTGGGAGTGCTTGCTTGAAACCTCTGCAGACTGATTCCAACAAATGCCATCAGCCAGAAAGAGGCCTTGGTAAGTGCAGAACAAATGCTGGGCGCAGACTGCCCAGACAAGCGCAACAACTGCAAAATTGCTTGCGTGGTTTACAATAAATGTTGCATGGCTTCACAAGCAAGGACAGATCTGCATGGCATGTCTGACACAACCTGCACAAGACTGATTGATGGACTGTCGGCTGACTGGCAAAAGGAGCAGCATGGCTGTGATTGTCAGCAACATTGCTGCATGTTTTATGCCATAGCTTACATCTGCAGTCGTGAGTTGGGTGGGTCGACCTCAGTGGCAGATCAAGCAATTATTGTCTGTAAAGCTTGCATGTAGCTGGTCTTGTTGATGATCTACTGTTGTACAATGACATTGTAGGGGGGACATCTGTTGATTGCACAGGTTGACGCCGCCTGCAGTAAACCATGACGTCATGGGCTCTGCGCAACTCATGTGCACTCAGGTGCCTTTAGGCACCCAAGAGTGCTCTGCATCATAGAATCAGGCGTGTATGTTGTCCAAGCCAGGAGAGCAAACAGCACGTTAAATTGACATTTTGGCAGGGCACACGTCCTGACTGGTAGCTAGGGTTTATCAAAACGCATCAGGGTTCCTGTTGTAAGGCGCCAGCCAGGCAGGAACGATAATGTGTGTCCTCTCTCAACCAGCAATGCATGCATAGCTGTAGGTGATACCGCAGGCACATCATAGTGCTTGCATCAAATTGCCAACACTTACGCCTACCTGGGAAGTGCAACTTTGCTGCTTTAGACAATAGGGAAAGGGTCCCTTGATTTGCCTGCGCATCTGTTTATTGCTTTGTGTTGCTGCACACCTTCATGAAGGCTACTCGCTGGCGTTCAAACTCAGCCTCTGAGTCAGACTGAGCAGATGCTCTGAGTGCAGCCAGAGCTGCTTGTCTTGCAGCATTCAGTGACTGAGCTGTGCTTGCCAGCTGGTGCTGGTCAACACCCTACAGCAGCAGCAGCAACTTCTGAACACAACACTTTGCATGTGACACCCTACAGCAGCAGCAGCACCTCCTGAACACAGCACTTTGCATCTGACACAATGCGCCTTTGCCCCTACAGTGTATTGCACATTCACATGTTTGCTTGCAATAGCGCTAGCGCGTTTCAGTTCATGCTTTTTCATTCGTTGCATCATGTGCACATCCTAAGCAATGCAGTTGAGACGTAGTACAGCATGTACAGGTTCTGAATGCCTCACTCACAATACATGTGGACAGTGAGAACATTCTGCATGCAAACACAGTCCATTACAACTGCAGCAGTCAGGGCATATAGACATCAGATAGTGTACCTTGTCTGCTTTCAACTGCTGCATTGTTTCAGACACTGCCTTTCTGCAGAATAGGTCCAACTGATGTTGCAAACTCAGCTTGTTGGCTGCTTGGCCATCCTGCCTAGTCTGTTCCAAGGTTGCAGGATCAGCAACTGGCTGTACTGGATCTTTCCACATGTCTAGAATCTGCTGCCATATGTCATCGCTACAGGACACAATCTGTCAGTTGCTACTTGTTTCTGATAGAGACATTAGCAGTTTGACTGGTTTTCAGGTCTAGTTTTATGCTTGGCCATTGTGTCATGCTTGACCAGACTCATCCTTAAAAAAAAAGGCGGCGCCTTTCGGCATCAAATGAGAAGCTTTATGAGAAGCCACATATTATATCAGGCTGCCCAGGGACTCATCCTATACAACTGTTTTCATATGCAAGTGAAGACAGCATCAAACTGCTCTACCTGGAATAAATCTTCTCCAGCCTGCTGCTGTCCAGCACTATGGTGTTTGCCTCCCATGCATGCTTTACTGGATCTGGCACCTCAAGAATGCGTGCCATGCGGTGCATGACAGCCTCAGGCACTCTCTGATCTTGACTGCGTGACGCATTTCTACAAAGGGCTACTTCCAGTGGACATGTGATGTACAGCTGCATGTAGGCTGCTTGGTGTTTGCGAGCCAGCTGTAGACAGTCATGACGCATGCTCCTGCATTAGTAGACATTCCATCAGTATTATTGTTGTTATTATGATTATTATCATTGTTGTTATTTCTCCAATTACTATTATTATAAATTTGTCCTGATTAGCATACCTACACTGTAGGCTTGTTCACTTGAAAGGGGACTGTATCACTCAAAAGGCGCCCTCAGCAGCTCAGTGTGACAAGGACAGTCAAAGCAGCAATGCAGTCATGCTGCAGCTTTGTCAACAGTGCAGCAAGGTCCGACGTCAGGTTTGTCTGGAAGCTTCACACAGGGCATCTCGCCATGTCATAAGACGACAATGCTGTGTGTCTGTACCGGTAGTACATGTTGTCATCCACAATGACCAAGCGATCTTGAGATGAAGCTGTTGCAGAAAGCAGCTCTTGCTCAACATGGCTCATTGCTGATTCTCTAGCTTTCTGCACGCCCAGCAAACAGCACAGCCTTGTGCGCAGTTGTAGCAGTGCATGTTGCAGATGATATGCTTATGACAGATGAAACACTTCATGTCATTGTGGCTTGTGCTAGGTGGTGCAAACACAGCTACAGCCCACACCAGATGGACAAGCTAAGGCACAGGCCAGAGGGCAGTTGCTGGACAGCACAAGACACAAAACAAGACTTAGCAGCTTCATGCAGAATTTCTGTGAAGTATGCTGTATGCTCAAAAACAAGACCGATCACCTTCCAAGCCACTGCATCAAAAGTCAAAGCTTGCTCGCTTCCATAAAACTCATCTGCTGGCACAAGCAGGGTTATTTGTGCATGTTTGAGCACGCAACAGCAGTATCTGGGGTACATTGCTTGAAGGCACCTGTCATACGCTCAACTTCGTCAAAACAGACACATGAGCACACCACTTCGGCTGCAACGGAGGCACAGTTGCCTCAGCATTCACTGCTGTCTCTTGCTGTTCTGAGTTAGCTTGAGGACAGGGAAACTTGATCTTACACGGGGGGCTGGCCTTTAGGTGCTCCGTTATACTGGTCTTGCCAGCAGCTGGCAACCCACACATTACTAACAGGCAGCTTTGCGCAGGTGAGCGTGCAGCTTCGGCACAGACGTGACGCAGCTTTGGCTGTGTCTGCATATGATCATGCTGCAGCCATATCATACACGCGTCAATTAGGGAGCGAGCGCGGGCCAAGTTCTGCTACCAGGTGTTTCTGCGCATGTACTGACCTCATCACTTGCCGCAGCAAAACTTGCGGAGGCTTCAGGTTAATACGCGTAACGCACACGTAACGCACAAGGCTCCAAATGGCTCGAACAGCTCCGTATAGTACAGTCTTGCGATGCATGCATACTCTTGATTTTGTATATGCATGTTCAAGTTTGATCATCTCAAAATGCGTGAAAGGCCGTCGTCGCTGCCTGGGCAGGTGCACGATCTCGTCAAGAGCAAGGAGAAAGAGCTAGATCAGGTAGACATCGAAGCAAGACAGCGCAATGGACATGTCACCCTGTCCCAGTTTTCGTGAGTGGCTTTCAAAGGCGGATTTCTTGCTTTGCCGCGCGGTTGACGTCACTAAACTTTTAAAGGCTCGCGATAGACAAGCGCTCGAACTACAAAAGGAGCAGGTGCAGCACATTTCTGTTGCGGCTAACGACATCCTGACTCTCAATGTCGGTGGAACGCTATTATGCACCAATCGATCCACTTTGACTCAGGTCAGTGCCCAAACCTGTGAGCTTTGTTGCGGCATATGCGACTGGATTTGCAGGCCACCGATGCAAAGGGTTCTTGTGAAACGCACAACATCCATTCAGAACTCTTTAGAGCACAGATTGTACCCAAGAGTATACTATGCCTGCTGCCTATGTATTGACAGCACAATGATCTCTGGTGCTATGTAGGCTGAAGGCTCTGCATTAGCAGCCATGTTCAGTGGAAGATGGGAGGAGTCTTTAAGCAGAGATGACCAAGGCCACATTTTTCTCGACTTTGACCCACACTCTTTCCAGCAGGTTCTGCTATGTCTCAGGATGCGGGCAATTGCTGATGACATAGACAGCAAGTGGTCTCCCAGACTTGAGTCAGACAAACAACAGCCTTTTGACAGCTTAGTGAGATACCTGCAGCTAGAGGAATATATGGGACTCAAAGATGCCACGAAAGCTGCAGTAGCTGACTTTCCAACCTTAGTCTCAGCATCGCAGCGTGTGCAGCGTGTGTGGGTGTCACAAGATCAACACACAGCAACACTTCTTCCCGAAGGAGACTGTTTCTACAAAAGTGTGACTACCTCCCAGCTAAAAGGACCAGTCTGCTAAGCCCTGGTCACAGATCAACACCTACGGATGGGGCAATTACAGCAGCTTTACAAATGGCAAAATCTTGCAGAGTCGCAGTGAAGGATGGCAGGCTGGTGACTGGGTCGTTTTGAAGCTTGATCTGCCAAATAATATGCTGAGCATCTCACATGGCAGCACTTGCACTGCTGGCACAATGTTCATGCCCATTCCAGGTTTTGCTGGTGCTCCAGGCCACCCTGTTTTCCATATCATTTTGAGGTCAAAGGGGTGACCAGATACAAGTCCTACCGGTCACCTCTGAGGATAGGCTCTTGTTTTGACCACACACATTGCACCAAGGGTTTGCACAATTAGCGCATAGTCAAGCAGTCAGCAGAGGCAAGCTACATTCTGAGCATATTGGGACAGTGCAGCACCACAACTGCGCTTATGTCTACAAATAACTACTTAGCCCCATGACAGCTTGAGCAACATATTACGCCCGCAACATGCATTGAGCAAAAGTGACGTCCAATTGCTTTCTTTGATAACAGAGTGTTCCTTGCTATGTGTGTGTTTGTTAGCAATAATACTTACACTATTCTGCATTGTAAATGGCCACATTCAGTGGCAGCACCTGGTTCCACAACGTGACATGGATGCCCCTGATGATCTGCATCCCAAGCTTGAGCAACATATGCACTTGCAATATGTAGCTAGCAAACATTCTCAGTCTTTCCTTGTCCTTGAATGTGCAGCAGTCCGCGGGAAGCAACTGCAACTTTGACTTGTTCGCACTCATATATGTGTGCGCCAATTGTTTTGCGACCCAGCCAGACTGCTGTACTCCCAGCTTGAGCTCAATCCAAAGCGGACCGTGCATAGTACACTCCATGTTGAAAGCTGCACACATCTCCTGCTGCATGCACATTGCTGTGCGAAACAGCCCTATGATTGACTTGGCATGCGCCTTGCTTGACGCAAGTTGTCCCAATGAGCTGTTGTACTGCGTAAGGGCTTCTGCTCTTTGCACACAGTGTCCAGCAAATGTCCAGCACTGGCCAGGAACGCCTGGTGAGTGATAGTCGATTCGAGGCTATACAGACATTGCTTGGGCATACCACGCAGCAGTTACCTTCTAGTCTTGTGTTTCAAGCATAAATTGGCGTACATCAGAATTTGCAGAAACACGGCTGCTTTGGAAGGCTGATTGTCCTTGATAATGATGAGCAAGCTCATCTCGAGTACTACATGTCATGCTACAGGTCATACAGCGCTCACGAAGCATGGCCCAGACTTACCATCAGTGTACATGCTACTGGTTTTCCCCACTACAAGCAGAGCTGAAGAGACAGGTCACGGCCATACAACAGAACTTACAGCTCAACCAGAATGCGCATGAGTCGCACATGAACTTCACTGAGCAGTAGCAGGAACCGGTTGAGCTCGCTGCAAGCCATGCCTTTGTAGCTGATCTTAGCTCCAGAGGTTGTGTCACTTGAGCGACACACATGCCAATACTCTGACCCTGGGAGGTTGCCTGCCAGGATCTTGCAAGCAACAAGACCCAGACACAAAGAGCTTCACGATGACGCAGATACCGATGAGGCAGCTTGCCATTGCTAGGGTTCCTGAGGAGGTCAAATTGTGATCGATTGGAAGCACTTGATTGACAACTTGTGTTGTGGGTTGGTTGTAAAATTGGCTGGTCCGCTGTTGCGCCAGGTGAATTCGGCTCTTTTGTCTTTGGCAATACCAGCTGTGCCAAGCATGGATTGTTCTTTCACCTGATCGCTGGTGCTTTTTTGGACACTTATGTTGCGTGGCATGCCACATCGCCGCCGATCCTTTATGACGATCGGTTGTTTGCTGCAGGCGCATGGCGGATTCCGTGGCTGCTGCCACATCAGCACTGGATTGCAGCTCCAATAACAGCTTCTACGAGCCTCTTGTCGGTCTTCGTCTCGGTGCTTTATTTGGTATCTTGGCTGTCAGTAGCATTGGAGGTACACCTTCTTGAGCATTTGTGATTCAGCAGCGTTTTAGCTCGTGCAATTCCTGAAGAACGTCTGTTTCACCCGCTATGTCTGTGCGTCTTCGCAGAGAAGTGCCTAACAAGCTTTTGTGTTGCGTGCAGTGTTCCTGCCTCTTTTCACATACACAGCAAAGCTCAACAAAGCGTACTTTTTAGTCAGGGCGTTCGCAGCTGGTGTTGTCCTGGTGACAGGCTACGTACATGTGCTAGGAGATGCTATACCACTGCTCAGCGATCCATGCCTGGGCCTTTCTGTTACATACCCTTGGGCACTTGTATTTGCAAGCTTCTCATCCATGCTTGCCTTCACTCTGGAGTGGAATTTGAATCAATACTTCACAGCAAAGCTTGGGACATCACAGGCAAACTCAGGTGTCATTTCGACATCTGTGGAACTTGGCCTTGATGCTGAGGAGATCAGCGAAAAGCAGAGGGAGAAGCGACGTCTGGAGTACACTGTAATATCTACCACATTTGAAGCCGGTGTCATATTCCATTCCATTTTCATTGGGATCACAATTGGTATCAGCAGTAGTGCAGATACAGTTAGATCACTCATGATTGCACTGATGTTTCACCAGATGTGTGAGGGTCTTGCGTTAGGTGTAACTTTTGTCAAAGCAGAGTATAGTGTCTTGAAGTATTGCTTACTGGGTATGTTGTTTCTTGTGATTACCCCGCTTGGCATAGGCATAGGCATGGGAGTAGGCAACTCCTATTCAGCTGAGAGCAAAGCTGCTCTTGGCTTTGAAGGTGGCTTTGATTCACTTTCAGCTGGAATCTTGATATATAACGGTCTTGTAGATTTGATAGTTCCCACATTCAGTCGGGAAGAGCTGCCTGCACAAACGTGGCTGCAAGGCCTGGGGTTCATTTCTATGTTTATTGGAGGTGCTATCATGTCATTGATAGCAAAATGGGCGTGAAGAGACCGTGGCAAGCAGGTTTTGTTTTTTTTCTCTTCAACACTGCAGCTTATTGTTTGTGTTGGAGTTTTAGAAGGTTACTTGAAATCGGATTTTGTGGCAATACAAGCCTTTTTGGGCTGTCCCCACCAGACCCTTCATGTTTTGGCTGCTTAGTGATAAGCAAGCTTCAGGTGTGCAAGCTTTGTTGATAGTAACTGCTGGAATTGAGGCATATGTGGCCCTTCCAGCCTCCCTAGTGCAGCGGTGGCTGTATGTGTTGCCTACCGGCTTCAACTACATTTCAGTTTACATTTCAACGCATGTTTAACAGTTGATTAGCTTGCTTGCTTATCAAGCGCATAAGCCCTGACTGTAAATGCACCACACCCTACTAATCAGAAGTGCCTGACCTGGCAATGTCATGCACTACATGCCTATCGAAGCTCTCGACATTGTTTGCTTGGCCTATTCGCCTGCTAAAGCCTGCGTCGCAGGCTCCGGCAGGCGGTGCTATTTATGCATCACAACCTGTGATAATGGCCGAATTAGGAACGGCCATCCCTTGGCTTCCGCATGGAACGCCGTTGTACCTGAGCTCGTTCGACACAAACATCGGCATCTTCGTCAAAAAGTTCGGTCAGCCTGTACCTTTGCCCAGTCTCCCGAGTGTATCGTGCTGGGTAATCACGCTGCAGGGGGCTCAGACCACGCTGCAGTTACATGTCTACAAGGAACGGCTCGGGGAGGACACAGTTCCGATCTGCGACCAGTGCAGAATTATTGGTGCGCTTGCGTGCTGAGTCCAAAGTTGGGCTCAGAACGGACATGTCAGACCACTGTCAATCTGCCTACCCTGTGCAGGCTGGCAGAATCATCCTGTGTCACGGCACAAGTACCACTTCGTGGTACCTGTATATGAGGGAGTCTTTGTCACCGCTCACACCCCAGAAGAGTCAGCAGCATTCCCCATGCCAGAGGGTATGTGCTGCTGAATATTTCACAGCTCTGGGATTGGCATGAGTCTTGCATGAGGTTGTGTCTCTGGAAGTGCACCCCAAAGCGTATCAACAAGCTCAAGCAAACTGCTCATGCTTCGTGACTGCTGATGCGGCAATCCTGCTGTTGCAGCGTACTCAGCCCCGCCTTCAGCATTTGATAGCCATGCGCACTTACTGCATGGCGTCATTCATGCAAATGGCTTTGGACATCTGGCCAGGGTGAATGGACGCGAGGGGGGCTCAAACCAACTGACAGGTGTGTGTGGGATGTCCAACACGCTGTTGGCACACTGATGATGATGCTGCATGTAGCTTGCCTAGCATCACTCAGACACCACAGTGCATTCACTGCTGCTAGCTTCGCCCCAACTTTGCAAGATGCATGATTCTCACAATAGACTCCTGCTCCCGAAACATCATCTTGCATGTGTTGTCTACCTCTTGGCACATCAGCAGCAATCATCCCTTTCAGGCAGACACATTGACACCGTCATTCATTGTGTCATTGCTGTCAGTTGTACTGAAAGCTCAAAGCTTGTGTTCACCGCTCAGCACTTGGCATGCAGGCAAGCAGCTGATGCAGATATGGGATAGCCTCTGTCACCTGCTTCGAGCACGCCAGATCAGCGTAGAAGACGTGTCCAACAAGGTGTGCATCTGAAGCTGTTGTTAGCATCACCACCAGCAGCATGAGCAAATGCCACACCTGCAACAGCCGCTGCCTTTCTGGCTGCTGCTGAGGCCTGCTCATCAGTGCCTGCTCCTTACTGCCTACATGCATGCATGTCACATTAGTATGTCAACGTTGCACAGGCATCAAAATCAGTGTTCAATTGATATGGCCACTTGTTGTCTTTCTTGACTATTGCACAACTTGACATGAGCTGACTTGCTATCTAGTGGAACATTGGCGTCACCGGCACTAGGTGAAAGGTACATAGGAGCGTACGTCAAATCCAATCTGGGCATGTATTGGTTCAGTGAACAATGCATACTTACATTAGCCCAGACATTGCCTGGACAATCTGCTTGCCACATGCTGAAGCAGCACAGTGTATCCTGTTGTCATGACATTCAGCAGAGATGACTGTATAATATAAATGCATAATATCATGATGACTGTATGTCATCATGAGCTGGAAAGCAATTTTGTTATTTATTTTGTTATTACTATCATCACTGTATGCAATGTATTGATCACACAAGTGCAATCACAACATGCGAAACAGGAGGTATATGATGCAAGTTTGGCTCCGATTTTCTGACCATGCTGATGTGCTATGGCAACTGCTGCAGGGAGGCAAGACAGTGTTACCATGCTGCAGGGAGACATGACAGTATAATCACACTGATATGGTATGGCAAGTTCTGCAGGGCAGCATTACAGTGTTTACCATGCTGATGAGGCATGGCAATTGCTGCAGGGAGGTATGGAGCCGAGGGTGTTGCATACTGCAGGGAGGCACAACAGTATTACCATGCTGCGGGGAGGCATGACAGAATGCTGATATGGTCTGGCAATTGCTGCAGAGCGGCATGGCAGTATCACCATGCTGCAAGAAGGCGTCACAGTACTACCACGCTGATGTGGTATAGCAATTGCTGCAGGGAGGAATGGAGCTGAGGGTGTTGCAGGCATATCAGTATCACCATGCTGCAGGGAGGCATGACGCAATGCTGATGTGGTCTGGCAATTGCTGCAGGGGGGAATGGAGCTGAGGGTGTTGCATGCTGATGTGGTATTGTAACTGCTGCAGGGATACATGACAGTATTACAGGCAGGCATGACAGTGTTACCATGCTGATATGGTATGGCAATTGCTGCAGGGAGGAATGGAGCTGAGGGTGTTGCATGATGCAGGGAGGCGTTACACTATTACCATGCTGATACGGTATGGTAAATGCTGCAGGGAGGCATGGAGCTGAGGGTATTGCATGCTGTCGCCCACAAGACAACCTGGTATGGTCAGTGGGGCTATCACTACGGCCGAGGTGCCTTCAACATCACTCAGGGCAAGTAAGCAATCATTGATCCACAGCATGAGGCATCTGTTCTAGACTTGGTACCTTCAACATCACTCACAGCAAGTAAGCAATAACTGACCCACAGCATCAGACATTTCTCCAAGACTTACCTGTACAACCTAGTTGGTTGGCTGAAGATATAAAGTCCTGTCTCTCTCTCTCTCTCAGGCTGCATGTGAAGTCTTATGTGAACATCTTTTCAGGTACTCTAGTAGCTGCAGGTGGGCATTTCGTGCTTTGTAGGGTTGTTCTAGCAATCCTGTAATCTTTGAGGTGTATGTCCTGAGGACAAACAGCAAGTTTCACACAGCACACCTATAATTTCTGCCTTGAGTCTAGCTGTCAAGAGTCTTATGCCTTTATTGGCAGCTCATCATGAGCCATTGTACATGAGACCAATACCGTTATCATTACAGTTATCATCACCATTATCATTATCAAAATCGTTGTCATACTTATCCCCAATAAACCCAACATCAGCATCATGTTTCCTCATCCCGTGGTTATCATCGATTCTACTGCTATTGAAATGCTCTTATTGTTATCATTATTCCTACTGTTATTGTCATAGTCTTACAGATCTGAGCCATGTTGTGCTGGCAGGTGGAAGAAGTTGGGCTATGGCCTATGGTCATAGCTCCGGGCTGCCGCCTTAGGAGGCTCCCGTCATGATCGCTGAAAAGCGTAAACTTTTCTTTTTCTGTTCTTTCAGGTGGAAGAAGGCCATGGAGGCTGTACACAGGGCCAAGCTGCTGCTGCTGCTGGCTGACTTCAGCGGAGTCAAATCATCCCTGCCTGCTATTGTCGCCCGCTACAAGGTAACCTGCTTCCTCTCCTGACCCTGCCCACTTCATCTTTGGGCTCTTCTACAGATCAGCACAGTTTGAGCAGGCTCAGTCAAAAACAACGAAATTGATTTTAGCTCCTCTCCTTACCCTGCCGATGGGGGAGCACACTCTACTGCATTTTTAGGCTCTTCTTCACATCAGGCAAAAGAGCAAAACTTCCCTCTTTTTCTGACAGCTTGGAGTCTTGCAGGCTGTGGAAGTCCTGCAGGCTGTCAAAACAGCGTGACTTTCTTTTTCTTCTGACAGTTTGTGAGTTCTGCAGGCTGTCGAAGCCGACTGCAACACCCTCGGGGCTCTTCTGAAGGCCATGCTACGGCTGTTGTCAAAGCCCCACGTAGCCGCCAACCTCTTCGCCCAAGAGGCTCAGCTGTCAGCTGGCACCAGCACAGAAGCTGACACAGCAGCTGCAACGGTAGCTGCTACTGCAGATGCCCCAACCGCTAGCACCAGCACAGAAGCTGACAAAGTAGCTGACACAGCAGCTGCGACAGTAGCTGCTTCTGCAGGCGCACCGACAGCAGCCACAGTGGCAGGAGGAGATCAGCCGATGGATGCTGAGACAGTCGACGGCAGCAAGCAGATTGCAAACTGTGTGTGCTCAGACTCACACGCAGCTCAGCATACTGTGTCGTTGTCTGCTGAGGGCCGCAGAAGTGCTGTGGAGAGCAAAGACGTTATCTTGGGTGCTGTTCAGAGTGATGCAGCAGAAGATGTGATGCCTGGGAATCTGGCTGACGTCCCACAGAGCCTTGTTGCCAAGGAAGCAGAGTCAACTCAGCTCGCCCCTTTGCTGAGTCAGGCAGAGATGCAGGCAAATGATCTCAAGCCTGAGCTCAAGCATGACGTGGGGAAGGCAGGGGTGAGAGAGGGGCAGTTGGGCGCTACTGATGTGCCTTCTACCTTGCTGAATGAGCCAACAGCTGAAGGGCACCTGCCCTCTGCAGTGCCAGCTGTGCCTTCTGCTGTCAGGATCGCGCCTGTTGCACCACAAGCTGTGCCTTTTGGGACAGGAGCTGGGGCTTCAGTGTTGGCAGCCAGCCCTTCAACATTGGCAGCTGGCCCTTCATCGCAGGAAGCTGGCCCTTCATCGTTGGCAGCTGGCCCTTCAACATTGGCAGCAGCTCCCACTGAGCAGAGCCAATCTGCCACCACACCAACTTTTGGAGGCAAGGCACATATGCATGGTAGGCAGCTGGCAGGTGCAACCCACAAAACCACAGAGCAGCATCCAAGCCAAGGGCAAGCAGAGCCCTTGGCGGCAGCAGACTTGCCTATCGAGAAGGCAGCTACCCATGGGAGAAAGGCAAGCGACAAGGGCAAAGAAGGCAAGTCTAAAGGGGGGCCGCAGGGGCAGGGCCTTGTGGCCAAGCCACAGCTGACTGGCAGAGCTGCCTTGGCACTGGCTGTGATGGAGGCAGGCGGTAGTTATCATCTTCTTCTTCTTCTTCATTGTCGTCTTTTCTTTCTTTCAAAATTATGCTCAGCTCTTCATCAGTTGCACTCAAACTTCTCATTTGTGAGTAAGGCATATATGGCATACTGGCAGTGGCATATATGTGTAGTGGTGGTAGGCACTGTGCATGACACATGCACGCATGCACGCACGCACGCATGCACGCACGCACGCACACACGCACGCACGCACAGACGCACGCATGCGTGCACGCACGCGCGCACGCACGCACGTGTATATGTATATTTACATGTCATGCATAGTGCCTACCACCATATGTGTATATAAGCTATTCAAAGCTAGTACTGGTTCTGGCTGCACAGATAGGGCAGCAAGCACGAAGAAGAGGAGGGTTTTGGGACAGAACATGCTGCCTATGCCAGCCAGCAGGCTAGCCTATGACACTTCTGACCTGGAAACGATCAATCTACAAAACCACCCTAAGTGGTGGTCTCTCGAGCGCTGCAACAACTGCCTTACTAAGGTCATGGGGGCCTTGACGGTACGCTCATGTTACAGTGCACATTACGGTGCACATTACTTGACTGCCTAACGAGGACTTCACACAGACAGCTACTTAGAACTGTATACACCTGAGCCTAAGGGGATTGGTTGGGTTGACAAACAAACCAAAGATGAAACAAACATATGACAAAGAAATCATACGGGGATTCTCTCAAGGCGACCACCCAGGGTGCATAAGCAAATACAGGCGCACAATGAAACCAATGACATTTGTTGTGATGAGACACTGTTGTGTTTGTTGCAAATGACAATGGGAATGTTTCTGCAGCCTTATGAGGGGTGGTGGGTGTCACGCACAATGAAAGCAACGGCAGTTTCATTTTGATTAGACCCAATTACAATTTGTTTTGATGCGATGCTCTTGTGGCTAATAACATTAATAATAGTAATTACGCTTTCCAGCTCATGATGAGCTAGGTACATGCGGGACAAGTCTTGTCTCTCCAAAGTCTTGCACATCTCTATAATGTTTACCAATTTGACAGTTCTGACAATCACGCAGCGCAACATAATTGAAATGGTGTTGTGGCTGTTGCAAATAAAGCTGATAATGTTTTTCTGCAGCCTTACAAGGGGTGGTGGGTGTCACACACAATGAAAACAATGAAATGAAAACAACGAAAACTTGTTTTAATGAGATGGTGTTGTGGCTGTTGCAAATGACAATCGGAATGTTTGTGCAGCCTTACGAGGGGTGGTGGGTGTCCTGCACAATGACAAACCATGACAATTTGTTCTGATGAGATGCTGGAAGCAATGACAGTTTGATTTGATGAGTTGTTGTGTCTATAGCAAATGTAAACAAGTATGTTTGTGCAGCCTTACGAGGGGGGTGGTGGGTGTCACGCACAATGAAAACCAATGATCGATGAGGTGTTGTTGTGTCAAACAACAGATTGGGAACAGTAACAATCTATATTTCTCGGTGAAATTTAAGCATTTTCCTTTTCTTCCTTGACCTCTGTTGACAGTTCATTCTACAATGAACAAAACAAGGTGAAAGAAAATAAAATGAAGATGGACATGTTTGTGCAGCCTTATGAGGGGTGGTGGGTGTCACGCAGCTTGGCCCGGGATCAGGTCCACAAGCACATGGGTGACACTGGCATGATGGACTACATGCTCAAGGCCATTGCCAACCGCACTGTCGGCCCCTGGGCTGTCTTCAGGTGCCACTGCCTTCATTGCCTCTCTTGCCCTTTGCCTTGCCCTTCGCTGTGCCTTCGCTTTGCCCTTTGCTTTGCCCTTTGGGGCACTGTTGGCCCCTGGGCTGTCTTCAGGTGCCGCCACTGCCTACATTGACCTCTCTTGCCCTTTGCCTTGCCCTTTGCTGTGCCCTTTGCTTTGCCTTTTGCTTTGCCCTTCGCGCTGTGCTTTGCGTTGCCCTTCGCTTTTGCCCTTTGCTTTGTCCTTTGCAATGCCTTTTGCTTTTGTCCTTCTGACCACATCCTCTCCCTTCATTGCCTTTCTTGCCCTTGGCTTTTGCCGTATTGACCACATGCTCCTCCTTCATTGCCTGTCTTGCCCTACGCTGTCTGCGCCTACTCTTCATTCCAAACCTCTGTTGCCTTTTGCTGTGTCCTTTCCTTCTCACCCTCTCCCTTCATCAACCTCCTTGCCCTTTGCTCTGCCCTGTCGACCTCACATCCTCCCTTCATCAACTGTCTTGCCCTTTGCTCTGCCCTTGCATCTTTGTGTCCCTCTTATCTTGCCTTGCCTTCAATTGTGAAACCCTGCTGGGACACTAAATGTTGTCGGTACTGCTCTCTGGCCTGCATCTCTGACTCTGGCTGGCTTGCAGGCGAACCGACCCCAGTGACAAAGACAAAATGCTCTTCTACCTGGTTGTCAAGAAGGACGGCTCCACTGCCTTGCCTGCTGCTGATGCCACATACCCCCACCCTGCTGCACATTCTCTGCCACCCTCTGCAGAAGCTGCCCAGCCAGGAGTCATCACCCTTCCCCCGGCTGCAGCAGCAGCCGCAACCAAAGCTGCCACCCAAGCAGCAGTCATGACTCACCCGGTAGCTGCAGCAGCAGCTACCACTGAGTCTGCCAGCATGACGCATCCAGCATCTGCTGCAGAAGGTGAACCTGCAGCGGCAGCCCTGCCCATAGCTGATGTGGCACCTTCTTCCCCAGCAGTTTTGCCACAGTCCCCACCTGTGTCACTACTGCAGGAGAGTGCCTCTCTCACAGCTGATTCACCACTGCCTCAAGCTGCTTCACCACCTCCTCAAGCTGCTTCACCACCGCCTCAAGCTGCTCCACCACCGCCTCAAGCAGCTGCACCACTGCCTCAAGCTGCTTCACCACCCCCTCAAGCTGCTTCACCACCGCCTCAAGCTGCTTCACCACCTCCTCAAGCTGCTTGGCCACAACACCAAGCCGCCTCACCACAGCTGCAAGCTGCCTCACCACAGCTGCAGCCCCCCATTCTGCCTCTGGACCAAACCTCACCAGGTCTCCAAGTTTCACAACGCCCTGGCCCCACTGAGGCACATACTGACGCACATAGTGAGGCACATACTGACGCACATAGTGAGGCACATACTGAGGCACATACTGAGGCACATACTGAGGCACATACTGAGGCACATGTTGAGGCACATACTGAGGGTCAGCCAGCAGACCAACAGATGCTCGGCAGCAGACCTGAGGCGAGCAAGAGCCATGACATAGGAGACCAGTTCCTTGCCTTGTTGCAGAACGCCTCCTCACAGCTGGCCGGCACACAGCACATGGTGTCACACACACCTGCAGACCTGCCACCTCATGCTGCTGATGAGGTTGGACTTTATGGTGAGGAAGAGGACTGCACAGCTGGCTGGCTGCATGACCATCCAGTGGGCAGTAGCCCTGTGCACCAGCCCCAGCTGGACCAGGGCATCCACGCACAGCCCCAAGTGAGTCAGGACATACAGGCTGAGTCGCAGCTGAGCCAGGGCCGCCTGACACAGCCCCAGCCTCCAGCAGCAGCACTAACATTGCCCCTTGAGCAGCCCAGCAACTGTGCACCGTCCTTGCCTTTGCCACAGACTGGTCCACCAGAGCACGTACAATCAGGTCCCCATCCCCTATCTCCACCCCCCTCGAGCCCCCCACAGTCCCCAGCTACAGTGCACAGCAGCCCTGCAGGCTCCTCATCACCTGCCACTGCGCCAGCAGGCAGACGCACGCCCGCTAGACAGACAGGCCTGAAGGGGGTGCTGGGGGAGGCTTGCTCCAATATCATTGCACAGCATCAAGCTCGCAGGACGCCCACCCACAGCAGAGTTGCTGTGTGGCCCCCTGTACACCTTGTCTCCCCTGAGTCAGCCTCCCTTTCCCCCAGCTCTGCCTCTCAGCTTAGTGGGCAGCCTGCCCTCCACTCCAACCTTGCCTCCCAGAGTAGTGGGCAGACCCAAGAGACTGGGCAGCCAATGACCAGATTTGAGCCTCTGCATCGGCCCGCCCTTGCCTCCCCTAACTCTGCCTTGCAGTCCAGTGGGCAGCCTGCCTTTGCTGGCCCCAATGCTGCCTTGCAGTCCAATGGGCAGCCTGCCCTATCTGCCCCAAGCTCTGCCTTTCAGTCCAGTGGGCAGCCCCAGGAGACAGTGCAGGAGCTGTCCAGCCCTCGTCATCAGCATCATCCTGTACCCTCGCAAGCACTGCTTGGTGCACAACAGGTGCCAAACGCAGTGACACAGCAGCACCATGGCGAGCAAGTGCAAGATCAGCAGGCCTGGTACCACTACCTCAATGCTCAGCCTGAGTCTGCACATGAGTGTGAGGAGGTGAGACAGCACTTGCTGCCTGTTGCAGTGTCTGACAGGCGTCTGATTGTGTGTGACGTCTGCTTGCTTCTTTTGACGCACTCTGTAAGGCAGATTGTGGCGCTCACACTTCCCCATGAGTCATTCCACAAGTGAGATTCTGTTTCTCAGGTCCAGGGACTGCATGCTCCCGGGGATCCGCCTGCATCATACTCAGCCTCAGAGTCACAGCTCAGCGCTCAGGAAAAGGCAAATCTGGGCACTCAGACTGAGCAGGGCGGCTTGCACCAAGCTGCTGGCATGAGCGTCCAGGCTCAGCTTCCAAGTGTTTCATCTCAGCCACCCAGCTGTCACAGTCTTGATACTAGCACTGCTACTGACAGTGAGCAGATGTCGTCAGTTCAACATCAGACTGCTGCTGCTGCTGCTGCTGCTGCTGCTGCTGCAAGGCAGGAGCCAAGCTTGCAGGCCGCGCCTGCTTTGCATACACATGTTCAGCAGGCTGACATTCATCCCTCCGCTGGTCTACATCATCCCCAGCATGCACAGCAGGAGCAAGCAGCTGAGGCGCTTGAGACACAGCATGCACAGCAGGGGTCTGCCGCCACAGTTGCCCCTGCTCAGCTGGTGAGTCTTCCTGATGCACAGCAAACCAGGCAAGGCCATGAAGGGCAGATGCAGGATGCTGTTCAGCAACCAGCAGAGAGCAGTGTGATGGTTGCTCAAGACCAGCAGCAACTGCCAGATGCTGCCAACGCCACAACTGGCCAACCAAACCAGCTGTTGGATACCAAGCTTGTAGTGCAGTTACACGACGCACAACCAGCTACCAGCCAGCAGCCACCTGAAGCACAGCAGGCACAGCAGTCACCTAAAGCACAGCAGGCTCAGCAGCCACCTGAAGCACAGCAGGCACAGCAGCCACCTGGAGCTCAGCAGGCACAGCAGCCACCTGAAGCACAGCAGGCACAGCATGCTTCAAACGCTGCTGCCCCGGCAGAGTGTAGTGATGGTCTTGACAATGTGTGGCAGGCTGATCAGCTTCAGCCAGATGCAGACACTGTCATGCTGGAAGTTGGGCGTGCTCAGCAGAATGATGCTAGCGGCCCTTTTAAATCTCAGCATGCACAGCATGGCAACCACATCAATCATCAGGAAGCTCAGCATGCGCAGCAGTATGGGGCTGGTGCTCTGTTTGAAGCTCAGCATGCACAGCAGGCTCCTGACAGCATCATGACTGAAGCTCAGTCTGATATTGCAGTGCATGAGGTTCAGCATGCACAGCAGGGTGGTGGCAGCTCTGATGCTGAGCGTTCAAATCTGCAACCCAGGCCTGCTGGTGTGCAGGACCCACAGGGTTCTAGAATGCAGGTTGATGGCCATGCTGAGGTAAGGACTGATCAGTCAGCCAGAATAGGACTGCAACTTGCTTGACACAAGTGTGGCCTCTCAAAATCAAGTCTGAGTCTCTCAACAAAACAGCACACAACACTGTGTGTTTGACATTTCCTTTGTGTAAACAAGATCTGCCACACTAAGCATGCATCTGTTGGTATGACCTATCAATTCAAGTCATTAGCTACCATAAAGCTGTAATAAATCAATAATCTGGTGTACATACACACAGCTTCCCTCCTACACCTGGGCACTGGAATACAAACCTTATTTGACCCTTGTTGTACCCTTGTCACACCCTTGTTACCGTCTGGTTGACCTGAAACATCTCTTCCATGTAGAGAGACATATTTCACCGTCCCCAGGCGTTACTGACTTCGATACAGATCTGCATCGTAGAAGAGACACTCCTTTGAAAGTATGTATGTCTAAGGACAGAAAAAGCTTCATGCAACCTATTTAAGGAAGTGCAGCCTTGTTTTCAAAGACTTTGCCAAGCCTCACCCCCCTCCCCCCTTCATGTGCTCAACAGCAACGGATTCGAGACCACAGCAATGACAGTAATTGCATTGTTGCTGGGGACAACTTCTGAACTTTGGCTGCCCTTGTCGCAGGCTGAGGAAGAAGAGCACGGCAGCTTGTCTGATAAGGCTCAGCCTGCTTTCAAGCGCTCACATAGGAAGCAGCCAAAACGCTTCCAAAAGAAACGTGTGGCCTCGGCTGCAGCCTCCAAAACTGCTGGTGATGACAAGGGCATTGCTGGTGATGACAAGGGCATTGCTGCTGATGACAAGGGCATTGCCGGTGATGACAAGGGCATTGCTGGTCATGACAAGGGCATTGCTGGTCATGACAAGGGCATTGCCGGTGATATCAGGGCCTTTGCTGAAAGTGACAAGGGCATTGCTGACAAGACTGCTGCTGCATCCAAGCAATCTGGAGCTCTGGCAAAGAAGCATGCATCTGCAGCAGGTGACATTTTGTGGCTCCTCCCTAATTAGAGAACTTTGCAAGTCACATGTTTTTCTTAACACCCTGTCTGCTTTTGCACCTTCAGCTTGCTTGCGCCAAGCATGAAGTGCGCGGGATCGGCACTTTTTAAGGATTTTAGGGTTCTCAGGCCAATCTCCCCAAAGGCCGAAATGGCTGGCCACCAGGATGTCATGCTGAACCAAGCATCTCACATGTGGCTCTCCTTCACTGTCTGGATGTTCAGCTCTGGATGTGTCAGGGAGATTATCAGCTGATGCTGCTGCTGTTAGCAAAGCCCCTCCAGTTGAAAGGTAGACCATCACCAATGAAGTGGTGTCACTCAAGGCAAAGCATGTTAGCACAGAAAGCATGTTGCTGTTTCAGGAGACAAAGAGACTGCTGGAAAAGAAGAAGAGGCAGAGGAAAAAGAGTTGCTGGCTGAGCCACAGCCTTCAGGCAGGCAGCCACAGAAGGGTGCCAAGAAGAAGAAGCTTGGTGTTCCTGACCGCAGTTATGCTGCTGCCATGGATCTCCCTAAAGCCGCCAGGAAGAAGAAGAAGCTTGTTGTCACCGATCACGGCGCTGCAGAAGCTGCTCCTGCAGCTGCCAACAAAAAGATGAAGCTTGCCACCTCCGACAGCGTCCCCACCAAAGCTTCCCCTGCAGCTGCCAAGACACAGAAGAAGAAGCTTGCTGCTCTGGACAGCGCCAGCGCTGCAGAAGCTGCCTCAAAAGCTGCTTTGGAAGCTACTGTCACAGTGAGCTCACCTCAGCAGCGGCGGCGTACTCGCCACTCAGGCATGGCCACCTTGGACCCCCTGCCTGACCCCGACATCATGCTGAGGGCCGAGACCAGGACCCTGCTCGCAACTGCCTCAGAAGCTGCACCCCTTCATGTGACGCCAGCACAGCAGGGGCAGCAGCACGGCACTGAAGCTGGTCAGAATCAGAATCACTCAGATGCAAAGCCCCTCACTGAGGATGCATCAGCCGCTGTTGCACCAGACAGCGTTGGTTTGGCACAAAAACAGAGTCGCACAAGGTCAGGTCTTAGTCAGAGTCCTGCTCAACTGGCAGGTGCGTCAGAAGCTGCAGCAGCAGCAGCAGTGAGTCCTGGGCAGAAGAAGTATGCCAGGAAGTCCAACTTGAGTCGATCGCAGGCTGAACCAGCTGAAGGAAGTACCCCATTGCCTGAAAACCATGTCTCCCCCAGGCACCGTTCCTCTTCTTCTGGGCGCAGAGCCCAACGCCCTTCCTCTTCCTCCGGCCAGGCACAGACCCAGGACCCCACCCTGCTGTACCCCAAGAGGGAGTCTAGGCTCAGGCGCATGACCCAGCCGGGGTCTTGGGGTGCCCCTCCCAGCAGCGGCCCCCCGGTCCAGCCGCAGCAGTCAGAGGCAGAAGAAGAAGAACAGGAAAAAGTGAAGGTCGAAGCCAAAGCTGAAGTTGGATCTGATCATCGGCGTCGCTCAAGCAGACACATGACCCATCCCTGGGATGACACTCACACACCCACGGATCATCCAGCGTCAGAAGCTGAGCCGCCACATGAAGCCGCCCCTGTAGTGCCAGCCAAACCTCAACCAAAATCTGCGAAGAAGAAGAGCAGACAGCAGGCGACAGCCGGCGTAGTTTCGGAGCCGCAGGCAGGATCCCTGCAGAAGCAGCAGAGGCTTGGCAAGGGCAAGCTGCAGCAACAGGCTGTCAAAAATGAGTCACAGCATGAGTCGCAGCATGAGTCACAGCAGCCGGCAAATGGTAAGAGGAAACGCACGTCAATCACGAAATCACCCTTGGTGGAGGAAGAAGAAGTCAAGCATGAATCACGGCTGCCGGCAAACGGCAGGAGGAAACGTGTATCAGTGGTGAATCCACGGTTGGTGGAGGAAGAAGAAGGTACTGCTCCTGCTGGTGGCACAAGCTGCAAGAGCTTGAGCCCAGGCTGGGCTGGCAGACATGCACAGGCCCTGGATGCTAGGTGAGTCAGCAGTGAGGGTTGGACTATATTTAGGGTTTGACCGTCTTTATTGTTGACCATCTTTAGGGTCTGAAACACCACTTGTAATGCTACTGATTGCTGTTTGTGTGGCACACATTTTGGAGATTTTCACAAAGTTATGGCATGTCATGGAGGTGTCACAACACCTCAAGATAGTCAGAGCTACCCTTGTTCACATTCTGGCTTGCCATGCTCAATTCTGGTTAACAATGACCAAAATCCTAGAACGCTGTTAACAAGCTTGCACACAAACACACATGTTGCATGTTTTAGACGGAGATGACTCAAACTGGGTTCAAATTTTCTGGAGCTAACAGGAAGTTGTCCCAAAAGGCAGGGGGG
>JAABUS010003545.1_pt1 | contig 25054 bp, 2 predicted proteins | sample 5560161 | NCBI WGS metagenome assembly JAABUS01 (sample SAMN10711885, study PRJNA513376) | rock metagenome | isolation source: Antarctica rocks | place: Antarctica: Victoria Land, Trio Nunatak nord | collected 2016-01-04
TTTTACTAGCTTTACCCTATAGGGCTATAAAGTTACTTTTAGGATTAAGTTTAGCGCTCCCGCGCAGACCTTAACTCTAACTTAAAAATCTTGGCGCCAAGATTTGCCAAGGCTACAAAATGCGCATTTTGCACCGATTAAGTAGCGATTTTACAGAATTGTTTTTCCGGATTTACCGATATAGGCCTACCTATAATCGGTCGATAATTTAAAATATATACTACTTATTTATTTACTTCTATATATAGACGCTATTTACGTTATTATTAGCGATACCCTATATAAATATATTAACGAGGGCGTTAACTTCTTTCTTTTAAATTAAGCGATCTATTACGGGGTAGACTTTAGTAGGAGTATTATTATAAATATTTATTAAAACGGCGGGCTGAGCCCTACCGCTAACCCTATCGAGACTAGGGTAACTCTAGGATTCTAATATATTAAGGCCAAATCCTCTATAGAATAATTAATATCTTTTATACTATATATTATTATATTAACCCCGTGTTATTATCCGTATTAAAGATATATATCTATATTATATTTATTATATTACTTTTATCGGGTCGAGATTATCGGTTGATATTTAAAATAAAAGGGGATATTATTATTATAACTTAGATAATTACTAAAAAACGATACAAATAATTTATACTATATATTTTTAAACTAGATTTTAATAATAGTTAAGGTTATTTTATATTTAAGGATATTTTATTTAAATAAACTCTAGATATTATAAACTATTATCTTAATATATATCTCGATCGAGAATATAATAAAGATAAAGAGGAGGTAATTTACCCTAATAATTGTTTTTATATTAAAAAGATTCTTAATTTCTAAATCTTTATTATTAAATCTTTATATTAATTATATTAAATTTATATAGAGTTTAAGGTACCTTACTTTAATTATAAATATCTAGAAACTTTTATTAATAATTATTATAGTTCCTTATTATATATATTATTTATTAATAACTTTAGAGTATATCGAAATATATACCGAGTTTTTAAACTTTTTTATTTCATTCCTATATACCTCGATTATATAGAGTATAGGAAATTAGTAAATATATTTATATTAATACTAGGGCCTAATAATACGAATATTATTAATATTATTAAAATCTTTAATAAGTTTATTTAAGACCTAGACTATAAGTTAAAACTAGAAATTAATAATAAAATAAAATTAGTATAAACTTTTAATATAATATTCCTCGAGGATATACCCTAGTAAATTAATAACGAGGACTTTATACAATATAATACTTAAAGAGGATATTATATATACTTTTATCTAAAAGAGGAGAGAGTAGATCTAGATTATAATATTATTTAAAATAAGAGATATTATTAAGAGACTATTAAATGAAGAGAATATATAGAAAGCCTCGATATTATAACAACTTTAACAATTTTATAAAGGATACAAATATTAAACTCAAAGTATTATTAATTATAAAGTTTACTCTAACTCTCGACCTTATCTAAATACGGGTTTAGAATTATTAGTAAATTTCAAAAACTCCTACTAAAACCTAGGTTACCGCCCGCGCGGATAGGACACTACTAGTAGTTTTAATTTACGGATAAAACTACTAGTGTCCTATTAATAAATTTAGTAAATCGGGGGTCTAAGTAAATTACTTTTAATAAATTTAATAAATTAGAGGTTTAAATAGCGTCCTATTAATAATTCTAGATTAATTTTAATAGGATTAATAACTTTAGTAATTTTAATAACTCGTATATATTATTAATATATTAATAGTAGCTCAGCCCTATTATAGGGCTAGAAATAGATAAAGTTCTATAATCGTCGCTATTAACGGTAGCGACTCTTAGTGATAATTATTAACGCCAGCGACCTACCGGGCCCGGAATAATAAGTTTTAATAAAAGTTCTCGCGGGGGCGTCACCTAGGTATATCCGGGGAAAGCGCGTATATAAATACTATAATATATCGTATACTATGGCGTATACTATTAAGTATACTATAGGGGGCTTTCGTCTAATACTTTAAAAACTACTACGGGGGGCGTATATCGTATACTATTTAAAATACCTTTACGTATACTATTCGTATACTATTCAATAGTATATATAAATTACGTACGCTATTATATATACTATAGGATTTACTATGACCTATACTATAATCTATACTATAGTGTATACTATTACGTATATTATTACGTATACTATAGGGTATATAATAGGCCTATTCGTCTAATATTTAAATTATTAACGATTTATCGAGTTACTAAACCTACTAATAGTAACTATTATTTATTAATAGGACCCTACCTAGACCCCCGATTTATTAATCCTATTAAACCTCGGGTCGGTATTTAATATAGAGTTTTTAATATAAAGTCGTAAACGACTTTCTAATAAAATTAATAATATTTAGAGTATACTAATATTTACTTTTCAAATTTAATAATAATACTCTTTATTTCGAATAAAGAGATCTTAGGCGTATCTTTAAAAACTTTTTTATAATATTAATTCTTAGTAAACGTAGTATTATTATATATATAAAAGTCTTTTAGAATTTCTAAATCCTATTAAATTAAAGCCAAATTCAAAGCTCGATATTTTATATCTATCTTAATCGGAAGTTAATTAACTTACTTTTTTAATACTCTTAATACTCCGACGCGAGGTTATAACTAGTTAATTCTAGTTTACGTTTCTCTAGATTACTAGTAATATTATAATTATTAAATTATTACCTATATAAGTTATTATTAAGATATTCGGTCTATTCGTATAATTTAATATATTTATAAATAATTAATACTATACCGAACTAAATATCTCTTATTAATATATAATATAGGCGCGTCGAGGATATTAAAAACTAATTTTATATATTATAATAATAATATCTACGGAAGGCTTCGATAATAATAATAATAATAATAATAATAATAATAATAATAAAAATAAAGATAGAGCTTTAGGTAATATCTTATTATAAATAATTTATTCTAACTCCGACTCCGACGAAGTAGTACTATTATTTATAACGCGGAAGAGGGGTAAATAAAAAAGTAAAGTATTAAAATCTTTAACTAATAAATTCTAAAGACTTTTAATATTATTTAATATATATATAAACCTATATCTTACGGAAAATAGTAGGGAATATATAATAATTATAATTCCTTATATCCTAGCTAGCGAGCTAGAGTATAGATAAATAAATAAATATTTTATAATTTTACTACTCGAGGCTAATATCGCTTTAGAATCTTTGAAGATATAATTAATATCGTTATTCCTCTTAACCTTATAGGATACTTATTCGCTCGAGATAATATTAATCCCTATAACCAAGCTTAGTAGAAATATAGGATTATAATTACTTAAAATTAATAAAAGTACTTTATTTAGGCTACTCGATATATAATATCTAGTATTTATAAAAAACTTTATACTAATTAAAGAGTAGACTATTAAGAATAGTAAAAAGGGTCTCTATAATATACCTAGCGATAACGAATATAAGTCTATATAGTTATTAATAAAGAGTTTCAAATTAGATCCCTTTTTTATATTAAGGTATCTATTTATTCAATAACGTTTAACTTATAATATAGGTTTATTTAATATCTAATAATAATCCATCGGAATGGATATAGGATATATATATTAGATTTAGGCTAGAAGGTACTAAAATAATATTATATAATTATTTATATAAATCCGCAAATTATCTTCAGAGTCGTAATAATTATATAAATATTAACGAAGCCTTCCGTAGAATTAATCTTCGTTATATTTATAATATAAATAAATAATAAGTTATTTATTAGTAATATTAAAGTTAGGTTAATATAATTCTTTTATTATATTTATCGCCGGAAGAGGTATACGTTTCTAGTTATATATATTATAAATCCGCTACTAGAGTAAAATCTAGACGTAATTAATATAATAAATTTAAATTATCTAATTTTAAACCTAGTACTAAAATTATTAATATACCGTTTTAAGGAGACCTAGTAAATATATAAAATTCTAACTCTTTATTATAAAATAACTTATATAATTAATACTCCTAGTAAACTAGATTAGTCTAATAAGGCGCGGTATATTATAAAATATATATAAAGAGTAGTATATTTATAATAATTAAATAAAATAATAAAGTAATATATTAATAAAGAGAAAGAGTAGTAGAATAATAATAATAGTCCTAGTAATAAAGTAATAAAGTAATAAGGTAAAGAGAGAATATTATTTAAAAAAATTAACGAAATAATTTAAAGAGATAAATAAAAGACTTTAATAGAAAGGACGAAAGACTTCGATAAAGTAATATTTCTTTTAATATAGAATCTTTTATACGGCCGGTAGTTATTCTAGTCGGTAACTATAGGGTAGTAGTATAAACGAAATAATTATATAATTATATAATTATTAACTCTATAATCTACTAGATTAATTCCGTCTTTCAACCGTTCTCTAATCGCTAATTAACTACTATCTAACTATTAATTAATCGTTTATAACTATTATCTAACTATTTATTATAAACTATTTATTAACGGTCAATAGTTTCAAGAAGGGGAGGTATAATATTAATTAAGATTTTCAATCACTTTTTAACCGTTAAATAACTATTATATAACCGTCAAAATACTAGTTTCTATCCGTTTAATTCTAGTTTATAGTAGGCGAGTTAACCGCTATCGAACGATCTTATAATCTTGTAGATAAATAGAATAGTATTTTCTAAAAAGTTTCTATATTAATAAATAAAATAATTAAATAAAACCTCTATTAATAACTAAATAAATAGATTATAATATATAATATATAACGGTATATTTAATATTATTTACAATAAATAATTACGATTTATTAATCGAGATGTATTTTAAGGATAAATTATTTAATAGAGGAGTACCGTCGGTAAAAAAAATCCAAAAATCCAAAAATTATAATAAAAACGTAAAAATTTTATTATAATAAAAAATATAAATTAGAATTAGAATTATTTAATATAAATAGCCTAGTACTATTATTAATAAAGAATTTTATATAAAGACGATTGAATAAAAAAGTCTTTTATAAATTAATTAAAATAGTTAAAGTCCTCGATATAATTAGATTATAAATATATCGCCTAATATTACTAACTAATTATTATATTTATAATATTAGATATACTTTTATCGGAATTAATAAATAATATTAAAGAATAGGAGATAAAAGAGATTTTAAAGAAAAGAAAGATAAAAGGCGAAACCTAATTAATTAATTGATTTATACTCGCGTCTAGCTGGAATCTCTAGTTAATTACGGGCTACTCCGTAGGTAGTATATATTTTCGTAAAGAAAACCTTCCGACCCTATCGCCTAGGCGTATATACTATCTAGGATTAAAACCTCTACTCTTTTCTTATTATAAAATTACGAGTATATATAGTTATTAACTATTAGTTTATTCTTTATATAATCGGTTCCTCCTTAATCTTCTATATCGATATTCTTTATTTAGGAATCTAGATTTAGTTTAGATTTTATATTTAATATATCCTACCTTAGAACCCGAATCCGATTTAGATCCTTTTGAATCTTAGTTATCTCGATAGGTTTAGGCGTCCGTTTATTAGCCTTAATTTACTCGAATCGAGCTCGTAATACCGATACCGTTTTTTTTAACTCCTTTTTCGAATTTATCTCCCCTTCTTTCCCCGCTATTTAAATCTTTTATAAATATAGTTTATATTTTAACCCCGGTTTCGTACCCTTAAATCCTTTTCTTTTATATTATTCTTTTTTATTATCTTTAGCTCTCTCTTATTTATTAATTTCCTTTAATAAATTCGATCTCTAAAAGTTATAAAATTTTCCTTTATTAACCACTTTTTACTCTACTCGCTTTTTCTCTTTAGCGCGGAATAAATAGGTCGGATTATAAAAGATATAACTACTCCTATTATATACCGCGTAAACCTTCTTCGTTATTAGGGCTACTATATTATAATTATATATATTATAGGTTTATTTACACTCTACGTATTATATTCTCCCTTCGTATATAATAGTTATATATCCGTACCCCTAGTACCTATAGTACTGGATCGACGAGGCCGATTAATTATATTTCTTAATTATCTTTATCCCTTAATACGTATCTACTACCCCCTTTTTAATTATTTTATCCGTTATCTCCGGTATAACGACGTTTATTATTAACGATAAATATCGTTTCTTTATTTTATCCGTCGCCGATCTTAATATATTAAATATTTATTTTACTCCTATAATCTCTAGCCCTAGATAAAGAATTTGATTATCCTCTTCGATTTTTTTTTATATAGTTATTAGGTCGTTTACTTTAACTAACGAGATCTTAACCCCGTATATTATAATTAGGAATAATTTTCGTAGGACCCTTACTAATTTATACTCCTCTTTTAATTATAATATTTTATATTCGAGTATCTCTTTTACTTCTACCGTTACTACCTATAAAAGTATATCTTTATTTTTTAGCCGATTCGCTACTATAATTTCCCTAGTATACCCGGTCCGAGTGGACCGAATTCTTATAACTAGCTCCTCGCTTCTTATATCTTTTATACGCTCTTATTCTTTAGGGTCTTCGATTTATATAAGGATTTATCTTATCCTCCTTAAATTCCTTATTATTTCGTTTTTTAAATTTTAAAAATTCTATATAGTAACCCCCTTTATAATAGGGGTATTTTTAAATAGGTTTCCTTAACTCTATTTTCTTAATAAAGGAGAAAAAGGGGAAGGAGAAAAAAAGAATAAACTTCTAATAGATAAATCGTATTTAGTCGATATATCGGTTTAATTATTTATATTATCTCTAGCCCGTATCTTAAGTTACTTTTTTAATTTATTAACCTCTTTTTTTAATATAATTACGGTTTAGTATAATCCTTCGATATATAAACTTATAGTATTAACTATTATTTATAGAATCTTTCGCCTTAATTCGTCGATTCCTTCCTATTTATTAAATTTATTTAGGACGGATATTATACCCTATATTCGTTTTTAATATAATAACGAGCGTATCTACTTATACTCTTTATTATTAAAAAGTAACTCTACTACTAATAATTATATTATTTATTAAGTATTTTCCGTTTCTTTTATTATCGCGTCGCCGCCTTCTCCCCCCTCGGTATCGGCGGCGGCCTTATTCTTATATTAATAAACTTCCTCTATACTTACCTCTATATTCTCCTTTATATTAGTCTCTTCTTTATAAATCATTCGATACTTCATCTTTTCCTTTGCGAAACCTAATATTTAATAAAATAAATCAATTAATTAAATAACTTTAATTGATTAATTAATTAATTAATTAATTTATACGTTTATTTAAATAAAACTACTTCGCTTATAAGGGAGTTTCATAGAATATATATAATACCCGATAGCGTTATTGGCTAGCCGCTAAAAAAACCTCTTAAGAGGATAAAAACTTTAATTTATCCTTAATCTCGGTTCTAGATATTTTAGCCTATTAATTAATAGGTTTTTCTATATACTACTAGTTTTTCTTCTAGGTTTCTTCTTCGCGTAAATTTTTAAAATTAACGATTTTATATTAACCCTAGATATCCTCGTTATTTTATCCTTTATATTTACCCGTTTTTTTAAAACTCGTCGTTTATCTCTATTATAGGCCTAAAGTCTTTATAATATATATAGGTATAACCGTAACTAAATACTATATATTTTATTATACCGGTATACTAGCCCTACTATCCCTCTTTATTATTATTCTATACTTTTTCGCCTTTATTCTTAACTATATACGCGTAGTTATTTCTTCGTTATAGCGGATTTTACGTCCCGCTAGTATCTTAATATAATTACCCGGTTACTAGGGTTACGACTCTTATATAAATACTAATATCTAGGAGTATAAATAAAGGTTCTTTTATTTATATAAATTTCTCTTTACGTACCTATACTTTATTTATTTATTAATAATAGAGGAAAATATTTAGTCCTATAAGGCTTTATATAGTAGTCATTTTATAACTTTTAAGGTAGAGGAAGTCTTTCAAAATTCGAATATTATTAGTATTTAATAGGTAGTTAAACGGGAGCCCTTATTTAAGCCTAAGATTTCGACTTTATATATATATATTTATTCTATACTCTTTCTTATACGTAGGTATAATAAATACGTTCTTTTTATAATTCCCTTTTTTTAATATATCGGGTTATAACTACGGTTATTTTTCTAATCGATTATATTATAGAGGGTTCGTTTTTTATTATTTTAAATTATTAAAGAAGAGGGGAGGAAGAGAAGGAGGAAGAAAAGAAAGAAAAAGAATTTCTCTTTATTAATACTACGATCGCGTTAAGAATATAGACACCGTTATAAAATAGGCTTAATACGTTATAATATAAAATCTTTTAACTCTCTAGACTACTATAAATAGTAATTAAAAATTCGTAGCTAGTAGGACGTATACCTAGATCTCGTTACTAGTTAACTTTAATTAATAAGAGAATAGAAACGTTATTATATATACGGAAGATCTACGTAGAATATAAAATTAAAAAGTAAGAATAGAGAAAAAAGTTAATAAGAAGCGAAATATTATTAATTACTAACTATTACTAATTATTAATATTCACGAGTATTATATATAACTTATCTTCTAATTTTAATTATAACGAGTCTTTTATATTATCTCTTCTTTTAATCTATAAATAATTTAGGAGATATAAATAATATAAAACTTTTTACCTCTTTTTTTAAATTAAATATATAAATATTCTCTTCTTAGATACTATCCTATTTATCTACAAAATTATAAAATTATTCGAGAGCGGTTAACTCGCCTACTATAAGTTAGAATATAATAATTAGAAACTAGTTTATTAACGATTATATAACGGTTAGAAAACGGTTAGAAAACGGTTAGAAAATAGTTGAAAACCTCGATTCACGTTATACCTCCCCTTTTTAAAACTATTAACCGTTAATAATTTAGAGAGAGTAAATAGTTAAATAATATTTATAAATAGTTAAATAAGGGTCGAATAACGGTTATAAAACGAAATCAATCTAGTAGATTATAGGGTTAATAATTATTTAATTATACTACCTATACTATTACTTTACTCTTCGCTACTATTTATAGTTACCGGCTAGAATAACTACTAGCTATATAAAAGATTTCCGTATTATTAAAAACGTTATTCTATCGAACCCTTTCGTCTTTTTTATTAAAATCTTTTATTTATCCCTTTAAAGTCGTTTCGCTAAATATTATTTTATTAAAGTATTATCTTTTTACCTTATTACTTTATTACTAGGACTACTATTATTATCCTCCTACTCTTTCTTCTTATTAATATATTACTTTTTTAAAGTATTATCTCATTAAAGTATTACCTTATTAAAGTGTTACTTTATTAAAGTATTATTTTATTACTACCTTAGAGGATCCTATATATCTTTAAGCGGTACATTAATAAGTAATTAATATTAACTATACTTTATTAGTCCTTAATATACGTTTTATCTTATTTTAATTTCTTATCAAATTTTTATCCTAGCTGTTAAGAGAAAGTTGAGAAAAAATTTGATATAAATTACCTAATAACGTACCGTCTAAGAGTATATAGGATCCTCTAAGGTATATTTATTTATCACAAATATACTACCCCCTATATATATTTTATAATATACCGCGCCTTATTAAGCTAATCTAGTTTATTAGGAGTATTAATTATATAAATTATCTTATAATAAAGAGTTAAAAGTTTATATATCTACTAGGTCCTCTTAAAACGATATATTAATAATTCTAATACTAGGTCTAAAATCGGATAATTTATATTTATTTTATCCGTTACCTCTAGATCTTACTCTAGTAACGGAGTTATAATATATATAACTAGAAATATATACCTCTTCCGGCGATAAATATAATAAAGGTATTATACTAACTTAACTTTAATATTACTAATAAATAAATAGTTATTTATAGTATAAATATAGCGATAGTTAGTTCTACGGAAGGCTTCGTTAATATTTATATAACTATTACGACTCGGAAGGTAATTTACAAATTTATATAAATAATTTTATAGTATTATTTTAGTACCTTCTAGCCTAAATCTAATATATATATTTTATATTTATTCCGATAGGGTATTAATAAATATTAAATAAACTTATATTATAAATTAAACTTTATTAAATTAGCGGATAATTTAATATAGAAGAAATAGTCTAATTCGAAACCTTTTATTAATTAATTATATAGACTTATATTCGTCGTTACCGGTTATATTATAAAGACTCTTTTTATTATCTATAGTAGTCTACTCCCTAATTAATATAAAGTTTTTTATAAATACTAGAGATTATATATTAAATAACCTAAATACTTTTATTATTCTTAGGTAATTATAATCCTATACTCCTACTAGCCCTAATTATAAGGATTATTTTATAATATCTCGAGCGAATAAATATCCTATAAGGTTAGGAGGAGTAACGGCGTCGGTTATACTTTTAAAAATTCTGAAATTATATTAACCTTAAGTAGTAGGATTATAGAATATTTATTTAATTATTTATACTTTAGCTCGCTATTTAGGATATTAGAATTTATAATTATTATATATTCCCTAATATTCTCCGTAAGGTATAGGCTTATATATATATTAAATAATATTAAAAGTTTCTAGAATTTATTAATTAGAGGCTTCGGTATTTAATTTTTTTATTTACCCTTTTATTTACCCCTCTTCCGTATTTTAAGTAATAGTACTACTTCTTTATTTAAATCGGAGCTAGAATAAATTACTTATAAAAGAATATTATCTTAAATTTTATTCTTATCTTTAATATTATTATTATTATTTTTACTCTTATTACCGAAACCTTCCGTAAATATTATTATTATAATATATAAGATTAACTCTTAGTATACTCGACGCGCCTTATTATATATTTATAAAGAATATTTAGGTCGGTATAATATTAACTATTTACGAGTATATTAAATTATATAATTAAACCGAATACCTTAATAATAACTTAAATAAATAATAATTTAATTATTATAATATTATTAATAGCCTAGAGAAATGTAAATCGGAACTAGTTAATTATAATCTCGTTTCAAAGTATTAAAGACGTTAATAAAATAACCTTATTAACTTCCGATAAGAATTATAATTAGATATAAAATATTAGATTTTAAATTCGGCTTTAATTTAATAGGAATTAAGAATTCTAAAAGGCTTTTATATATATAATAATACTATATTTATTAAAGATTAATATTATAATAAAGTTTTAAAGAATATACTTAAAATCTTTTTATTTAAAATAAAGAGTATTATAAACCCGGATTTTTAATAAAATCGAGAGCTAGAGTAAACTTTATAATTAATAATATTTTAAATTTAATACTTATATCTTTAATAAATTATTAAGATTTTTTATAATATCGATATCTTCCGTTAATTCTTTTTATTTAATAATCTTCTAATAATATCTCTTATTACGAATAATATTATAATTTAAATCTACTCTCTTCTTTTTTAGATAAAAGTAAATACGATATTCTTTTTAAATATTATATTATATAAAACCCTCGTTATTAATCTACTAGGGTATATCCCCGAGGAATATTATATTAAAAATCTATAGTAATTATATTTTATTATTAACTTTAGATTTTAACCCTCGGTCTAAATCTTGAATAAACCTACTAAAGACTTTAATAATATTAATAATATTTATTTATAAAAGTGTAGAGTAGACTTTAAGCGCTATAAGTATATATAAATTAATTAAATTTAATTAAACGGGGTAATATTATATCCTAACTCTCGAGTATTATTAATCTCTATAAATACTCCTAAGAATCTAGCGCGCTCCTAAGAATATTTTTGGCTCGTGAGAATATTTAAATTTAAAATAAATTATTAATATAATTTCTATATATAGCCTCTATATATGGCCCTATTTATAATTATAGCTCTATTCTATTTATAGTTATAACCCTATTTCATTTATAATTATAATATATTCTATTTATAACTATAGTGTATTTTATTTATAGTTATAGTTTTATTTCATTTATAACTAAGACCTCTATTTATAACTAAGACCCTATCGTTATTATTATTATACTAAATAATTACGCCTAGTAAAACGTTATTATATATCTAGTATCGTATAGCCCGGGCGTCACCCCCGCGTAGATTTCGCGCGAATCGATTTAACCCGGGAATTAAAAGTTATTAGCGTTAAGGGTAGTTCCGGGGGGTCGCTACTATCGATAGAGGCGATTATAGAATATTATATATACGCGTATATATAGGCTATAAATAGGGGTATACGCGCATCTATAGGGGCAAGAATGGCCATATATACACGTATCTATAACAGTAGTAATAGCTATATATACGCGTATCTATAGCAGTAGTATACGCATATCTATGGGCCATGTATACGCGTATCTATAGGCCATATATGCGCGTATCTATAACGGCAGTAATGGCTATAAATACACATATCCATAGCAGTAGTAATGGCCATGTATACGTATATCTATGAGTTATGTATGCGCGTATCTATAGCAATAGCAATGGCTATAAATACGCATATCTATAGCAGCAGCAATGGCTATGTATACGTATATCTATAGGCCATATATGCGCGCATCTATAGAGGCAGTAGTAATAGCTATGTAAATAAATAATCCTAAGCGGCCCTAAGCGGCCCTGAGCGGCCCTAAGAATATTAAGCCGGTATTAAGAATACTAAGCCGGTACTAAGAATATTAACCCGGTATTAAACGGCTTTAAGAATCCTAAATAGCCCTGAGCGCTTTAAGCGCTCGCGAGCGGGCCTAAGCGCTCCGAGTAAATCAAGATTCTTAGAGTCGCTTACACTTTTATAGATATTCGTACTATAAGGCTTTAGTATTAATATAAATATATTTACTAATTTTCTATACTTTATATAATCGAGGTATATAAAGATTAAATAGAAAACTTTAAAAACTCGGTATATATTCCGATATACTTTAAAGTTATCGATAAATAATATATATAATAAAGAGGTATATTAATTATTAATAAAAACTTTTAAATATTAATAATTAAAATAAACTACCTTAAACTTTATACGGGTTTAATATAATTAATATAAAGACCTAGTAATAAATATTTAGAAACTAAAAACCCTTTTAATATAAAAATAATTATTAGGGTAAATAACCTCCTCTTTATTATTCTCGATTAAGATATATATTAAGATAATAATTAATAATATCTAGAGTTTACTTAAATAAAATATTCTTAAATAAAAGATATTTATAATTATCGCTAAAATCTAGTTTAAAAATATATAGTATAAATTATTCGTACCGTTTATTAATAATTATTTAGGTTATAATAATAATATCCTCTTTTATTTTAAATACTAATCGATAATCTCGATCGATAAAAATAATAAAATTAATACGGTATAAACGTGAACCCTTAATATAGATAATATTTTTAAAGAAGATAGGTTTATTTACCCGTATATAATATATCTCGTTAGAGGTAGTTTTAATCGAAGACCTTTATATACGGGAGTACTATAACTTTATAAATTTATTAATATATTTAGTTATATTAAAGAATATTTTTTCGCGGAGCTTTATAACGGTTAATATAATATATATTTAATCCTCTAATACTATATATCTTTTTAATATTACGGAAGGGATAACTACTTTTCGATAATAATTATTAAAGACTTTCGTATAATTTTAAATAAAGGAGTATAACGTCGAACTTATTATTATAATATATCTAGTTTTAATAAAAGAGTTTATATAGAGTCTAATTTCTTTTATTCGTTATCTATATCCGTTTTATTATTTACGGAAGGCTTCGATATTTATATAATCTTTTATAACTTAATATAGTCGGCTCTAGAATAACCCGACCTCTCGAACTATAAATTCAATACTAGGTATAGGGGTAGTAAAAGAGTTTTTTTATTACTTTACTAAATAACTACCTTATATAAAGATATAAGGAAAGGCGAGGAAAATAATTATACTTTTATAAATAAAATTTAACTTTAACGTAAATATAAAAGTAAGGGTAAACGAGTAATACTAGATATATATACTAATAATATTTAGTCGTTATTATCTTCGCTTTTATTTTCGAAATAAAAGTTTTTAAAATATGAAAAAATTATAAAATACTAAGGTTCTTAAAAGATATCATTAATATCTTCGGTTAATTATAATATAATTAATATTCAAGATAAATAATAAAAGGTTATTTATAATAAAAAGGTCCTTATTATCCTTTAAATTATCTTTATTATAATTACTATCTATATTAATTAGGGTATACGAATTAATATTAGGAAAAGTTATAATTATATTATTTATACTACCTCTAAAAAAGTCTTTATTCTTTAATTATAATCTATCGTCGTTATTAATCCTACCGGAGTTTTCTATAATTATACTCGTATTTTTAAATAGTAGAGAACTAGTTTAGAGTACTAGGACTAGCTCTAGTACCTAAAATAATTACTATATAAGTAATATATATAGTAAAGATAATGAGAGTAAAGTTATTTCTCAAAGGAACAGTATTAATATTCTATATAAATACTCTTAACTAATTAATATTTCGAGGCCGAGAAGTTATAATATATATACTATATACGTAGCGAGGTATAAGTAGGTAAATAGGAGTATTAAAAATTAATTATAAATAATTATAACCTAATTAGGAAAGTACGTAAATATTTAAAGTTAAGATTCTATAAAACGGACCGAGAGTTAAGATTACTCCTAATTCTAGCTAAAAAAATTTAAAATGGGTAAGAAAACTAGTATATACTATCGAAATATAAGGTAGATAATACTTATATTATTACTATATAGAGATACTAGAGCGATTAACTATAAGGGCTATTAAGGCTATACTAGTACCGCGCTATACGCGCGGCTAGTAAGGCTAATCAGCTCTTATTTCGATATTTTTACTCGATCGTAATATCGATTTAATATAATAACGCTAAAGGGTAAAATAAGTTATCTATTTTACTCTATAATATATTAAAATTAAATACCGGGTCGTAGGAGTAAATTAAATATTAAGTCGTAATAATAAACTAAACCTAAATCTAATAATATAGGATTCTCTTTTTATTTAAATACCGGGGAACTAAAGTAAAGTAAATAAATCTATTATTATTTAATGAAAATTCCACTTTTTAATAAAACGCGGTTTTTAAAATTTTTATTCAACGTTTAATAAATATATACTAAAAATCTCTAGAAATATAGGCGTAGAATATATAGGGGCGAATAAAATATTATAAAATAATTATATAAAATATTATAAAGGCTACCCTAATAAGGGAAAGATATAAACGATATTATAAATTCGCTTAAAGGGCGTATATAATATTATAAATACTTTAGTATAAGTATTATTAGTGTATAATATATTAAAAGTCGTGTAATTACTAATTATTAAAGCCTTAAAAGAGGAGGGCTAGGATAAGGGCTATAATATCGATTTATTAAATTATTAGGCGTACGTACTAACCAAGGTCTTTAAGAACGTCGATATTACCGAATTATATACTCTTAATATAATAGCGTCTAGCGGTTTAGGTATACTTTATAAACCTATATTATATAAATATAGAATTATGATACCGCAGCTTACTAAAGTCTTAAAATATATTAGTATTATAGTTATAAATAATTATATAAATACTAAAGGGCTCTCGAATAATAGTTATACTCTAATAATATTATTTAAACTATTTATAATAAGGTCGAGCGATATAATTAGTATTTTAATTACTAAATAAAACTAGTTAATTTAGCGCTAGAGGCTTTAGGCGCTTTTATAGGTCGTTATATAAATCGATAATATTATATTCGGGGTACTTTTTAATCTAGTTACTCCGTTCTTTATTAATAAGAAAGTAAATAAGATTAGGATATATATAGTTATTAATATATAATTGTATATATATAAGGAACTACTTTAGTTTTTAGGTAGTAATATAAGGACCGAAAAAAGATATATCGGGCGTATATAATACTTACGGCGCTGAATATTTAATATTAATTATAACGGTTATTACGATCCAAGCCCGCGGTTAAATTAATATAACTTAAGGGCGATATAGACTTTAAGAGTAACTAAATAAAATAATATATTAAAATTTTAAATCGAATTATTATAGAGAGTATATTAAAGATATATAATATAATAGATATACTAGCCCCCGATATAAGGCTAGAAAAGAAGGTTTAGTATTATAAATTATTTAAAAAGCTTTAATATTTAACGTAGAGCCGTATTAGGCGGGTATTATACTATAATAATAATTTTTATTGAAATAAAAAACGGCTCCTACTATTTCTATAGTTAAAAAATATAATTAGCGATATCGCGGGCTTTATGAAGGACTTTCCAGCCTAAAAACTTTATGAAATATAATAAATTTATTTTTATAAAGGGCCTTAATTAACCCGTTAACTATTTATTTATCGGTAGGTGTATATTCTAATTTAATTTCGCTAGATTTAATCTTCTCGCGTACGAACTATATTTAAATAACGATATACTCTATCAAATATAGAACTAGGGGGTTTTAGCCAGTATTATAATACTTTAATTATTGAAATAAAGCGCTACTACTCTAGCGGTAAATCTAGCTCCCGTAATAATCTCTAAAGTTAAATAACCTCTTTAATAACTTATATCTAGCCGGTATATTCGGCTTTATATATTAATAAATTAATAATAGGCTACCGTTTAAAAGACTAATTAATAATATTATTTCTAATATTAAAAACGTATCCCGAAGTTAAATATCGGGTATTAAAATTATTTATTTAATAAATATTAATATACCCCGTAAAAGGAAATATAAAGCCGCGGATTATTAATTATAAATAGGCGGTCCTTTTAAGGTATTAAAGAATATATCTAATAATTTTCTAATAAGATTTATCTAGGTTAAAATTATAACGGTTAATAACGGATATAATATATACGATCTCGGGCCTTATACCTAGTATAACGTATATAAAAAAGTTAATAATAGATTAATATTAAATACGGGAGTTACCGGGAGCGAGAAATCCTCGTTTATTATATAAAACTTTTCGGTATCTATAAGGGTAATAATTAGGTAGGTATTTTTGATACCGAACTCCTTTAATATCTTTTTAGTATAAATAGATTAATTTAATTAAAGGATCTTAATTACTTTATCCCGTAATACCGATATATTAAAATAGTAAGAATAAGGCCCTGGGTCATTTATCTAGAATTATTAAAAAAGGGCGTCTTTAATATACGAATAACGGTATTATCGGGGCTAGTAATAAATAGGTTATTTATATAGGCGGCGATAATAACTCGATCTTTAACGCCGATGAAAACGTTTCTATTAAAAATAAAAGCGCGAAAGTATAAGGTTTTTAAAAAGTTAGATAATATTATAAATTATACTTTAAGCGATTATTTTAATCTATATAAAACTTTATTAAAATTATAAACTATATATACTCTAAAGCCAGCGGTAGGAAATCTAGTAAATTATTTAATATAGATTTCTTCTTATACCGCGTTATATAGGAAAGTAGTTTTAATATTTATTTATTTAAGATCTCAATCTAAGGTAGTAATAAGAGTAAAGATAATATTATAATTTATAGGGTTTATTATAAAGGCGAAAGTTTTATTATAATTTAGGACTTTTTATTATTCGAAACTACGTATTATTTAATATACTTTATATAATAGTATTCTACCTACGATACTACGTTTTAGTTTATAGATTTATTTACCGCGTAGTATTTTACGCCTTATAGATATAAAGACTAGCGTCTATATATTATCTTAAACTAAGGAATCGAGTTTATCCTATATTACTAATTATTAATTTATTTTATTATAGTTATCGATTATAGCCTCTCTATATATCTTCGGCTCCTATATTTTGGCGCGTATAACGAAAGTTAAGAAAATATATAAAGCGATTAAATTAAGGGATTCGTATTAAGGTATAATTAAAAGTATATATAATTCGGAATAATCTTATAAGATTTTAATAAATAACTCGATCGCCGGCTACTCTATAAATTATAATAAATAACTTTATAATAAATAAAGCTAGGGGTATTATTATTATTATTATTATTATTATTATCGCTTTTAGGGGGTTATTTATTTAATATAGGTAATTTTAAATATATAGGCGAGCTTTTATCCTCGTTAGAATTATTATTAGAGTCGGTTTCGATAACTACCTACTTTAATAACTAGATAGAACTAAAGGCCGTTATATTATATTTTTATTACGATTTAGGTATATTTTAAGATATCCGTTTAATAAAATAAATATTACCCAATTATATAAACTCGCCCTTTTTATTAATAAAATAATAAATTATATCGTCTTTATACCCGATTAGTTTATATTTTACGGTATAGGATTTAAAATACTTTATTTTAGTAGTAGTATTATTAATATAAACTTATACTTTAGAGCCGAGAGTTTTAAAATAGCGAAGGTTAAATTTAATACTATTAACCTTTTTAAACGGCGTTATTTTAATATTAGATTCGGGGGATCGATTATAAATATAATTAATTATAGAAACGAATTCCGACTAATACTTCTTCTTTATATCGTTTTTAAGGAATATAGTATATATTTTATAACCTAGGCTCTAGCCTAAACACTCGGCGGTATTATTAATTTATAAAGTATTATAAATAATATATTTAAATGAAATCTCGTTCTTTTCTCGGTAGGCTATAAATATCTTAGAGTTGAATTATCCTCCGTTATTAATATAATAATATTTAATTTATTATATAGGTCGCTGGCGATTAACGGTATAAACTTTAAATATAAAAAGGAAATTATATTTATATTTAAAGAAAACGACGTAAATTTTTTTAATAAAATTATAAAGTATAGTTTTAAAGTAGCGGGCGCCGTTATAAACTTCTCTTAAAGATACTTTTTTATTATTAATAAAATCGACGAGGTTATTATTAATATATTTATATAGGTATTTACCCGGAGTAATAAGATACGTATATAATACCCTTTTTATTCGCGATTAAATATATAAAGTATAAATATAATCCGCCGGTATTAACTTATTTAAATTAATATATAATTATTATTTTTAACTTCTTTAAATTTTATTACCCTTAATAATCTAATTAGTAATATTATAACTTTAGGTTAAAGAAAACCTAAAAAATAATATATATATATATTTTTAGCCTAGGAAGAATCTAGGACGTAATTATAATCGCGATAAAATTTAAAATAAAACGTACCTAGGTATTAAATATAAATACTTTATTATAAAATATAGAGTAGAAGTTAAAGTCTTTATAACTAATAATAATACCTACGGAGGTAATTTTAGTAATTTTAATTTTAATTAATATTAATTATAATCTAAAGATAAAGTTCGATTATACGCTAAAGATATAAAGTATATTAACCAAATATATATCGACCTAACGGCTAGTATTAATTATATAAATAATAATAGTTTTTTACTTTACCGAGTCTAGGCTATACTCGTTAATACCTATAATAAAAATATTTAGAATATTAATATAATTGTTACCGAAATAAAAACGATTATTAACGATATAATATATTGAATATAGGATAGGTAGAAACACTTCTTGATTAATTATCTATAAAGGATAAGAGCGAATATACGTGTAAGACCTTAATACTAAGTATTGTTAAGTATTTACTTAATTAATAGTTACTAAATAGTCCTATACTCCTATATTCTAATACTCCTACTCGAACGAAATCCTTTATTAAGAAGTCTCTAAAATAGCCCCGTATTCCCCCTATTTTAGGGTCGTTATAATGGGCTATAGAGGCTAAAATTATAGTTTATAGAGGCTACGCTATAGGCCTAAGTTATAATTAGTAGAGACCGAGCTATAGGGCTAAGCTACGTCGGTAGAGGCTAAGCTATAGGGCTAAGTTATATCGGTAGGGGCTAAAGGAGCAAAATTCCGTTTTTCAATAAAATACGGTATTTTAAAAATTCTATCTAATAGTTAACCTATGCACGCTAAATTTTAGTAGTAACTAGGTCGGAATATTAATAAACGATACAAATACCACGAGAAGATTATTAGAAATAGTCGGATACTATAGGGTTCTACGGGGAAGCGATTATTAAGGGTATAAGAACCGCCTAGGATACTATAGGGACCGCGTTAAATACTACGGGTATAACGATATATAACTATTACGGATACTTAAGGGATATTCTAGCGACGTATATATTTATTAATGGAGTTTATAGGAGGGCTAAATAAGAATAATAAATTATAAAGCGTATAACTTAAAAATACCTAGAGCGATTTTCGATATACCGTTATATATACCGACACGATTTAGCTGAAACTTAGAGAGTATACTCTATAAGAGCCTTAGATAAGGCCTTAAAGATTTAATAATAATCCATAAGATAATTATTAGTTAATATTAAATTATATATTAATTTTTAATTTACTAGGAAGGCGCTAAGTATATACTAAACTTTAAATACGATTCTTCGGGTACGCCCTTAAAGCCGTATTTTTAGTATATAAAGATTTAAAATACTTTTATAGGAGTATTAATAGGCTTTATATAAATTATTAAAGGCCTAGAGTAACTCGAAAAATATCGAATTTAATTTTAAGAAGGGCTTTAATAAACCTATTAACGATTTAATTTATTATAGAGATATAACGGAATTTAATTTCGCCTAATACGATCTTTTCGCGTTAGAAGTAGTACTATGAATCGATATATTTAATACGACCGTAATTTTAGGGGTTTTTAGCTAGGGCTATAATACCCTAATTATTATAAAAGATAATTATAGTAAGCGCGAAATATATAAATATCGCTGAAAAGGTAATAAATATATACGGTATATTAGCGAGTAATATTAATATATAATCTTTAGATTTCCCCCTAGAATATAGTATAGAGGTAATAAATATTAATTATTTTAATAGCCGTTTAAGCTAAATAGTTTCTTTAATAATTTATATTTGGCTAGTATATTCGGCTTTATAAAAAAATAAAGTAATAGTTAAGTAACGCTTAAATTACTAGTTAATAACTATATTACCGAGATTAAATATATAGTTAGAGGTAGAGTGTCGCGTATTATGATCGTTAGCCTAATTAGTATTAATATAGCCCTTTAATAGGGCGAGTTAACCTTAGAATATAAACTTTAAATATAATGTATTATATAGGTAGTGGAATATACGTTTAATTACGACCTAATAAGTTTTATCGGGGTTAGAAATATAACGGCTTATTATTAATACCGCGAAAGCGATATTAGGTCGTGTACCTATTATTATATATATTAATAATCCGATAGCTAATTAGTATATAATTAAAGAAATAGGTTTAGCCTAATAACCCTTATCCGTAAAAATAAACCTAATTATTAGGTTTATTAGAACTCCTATAGTTTTAGCCTTAATATTTTATATATTATAATTTTTAAATATTTTTTCTAGGTAAGCCTCCTAGCTAAGGGATAATATATAATTAAAGTAATCGCGCGCGATTTTAAGACCTAAATAATGGGTAATAGGCCCGAGATTAGTTATTTTATATTTATCCTTTAGCTATTATTTAAGCTAAGTAATAACGGCGTTCTTAATACTAGTAATTATTGGAATATAGGAGTGCAGGACTGGTAGATACTTGGTAATACTTGGTATTAGGGTCTTACACGTATATTCGCTCTTATCCTCCGTAGATAATTAATTAAGAAGTATTTCTACCTATTATAGTTTTAATAGGTTATAAGCCCGGGCTCTATATATATATCCGCTACGTATTTACTATATCATTATGGTATTAATAGTAGTAATACGGCGTTATTACGTTATCGTAACTACGTTTAGGACGTACTAGACTACGCCCGTAAAAAATTTTCAAATAAAGAGTTTAGTACCTAGAATATAGTTCCGCCGGCCCCGCCTCTACTAGAAAGTAGTTAATCGTACTATATAATATACGCTAAAGAGTAGCTAAATCGTTTATAAAGAGTTTATATACCGCCAGAAAATAATTAATAAGCGAAGCGTTATTAGAGAGTGGCTAAATCGTTTATAAAAAGTTTATATACCGCTAGAAAATAGCTAATAAGCGAAGCGCTACTAGAAAATGGCTAATTACTATACTAGGGAGTAATTAATCGCCGTAATCGGCTGATATTAACGTACTTTATATATACTTTATTAAATACCTTAGGGGTAGCTATATATAATAGCTATTTATTATTATTAATACCTTTATATAATTTATTAAAATCGTTACTAGCGTACTATAGCTTTAAACTTATAAGGTCTTTTTAAAACCTAGAATAATCGTAATTAATTACCTTTATAGCTCGCTTACCGCCTTAAAAAATAAGCGTTAATAGCGTTAATAACTAAGAATAGACTTATAACTCCGTAATCGGGGAAAAAAAAAAAAAAAAAAAAAATACCATAAACTGCAGCTATAGGTCGTAGTTATAACTATAACTCCTACTACTAAAGTAGCTACTAAAGTTATTCACCCTTATTCACTCGTATAGAGTAATAGCGAGTTGAACCCTAAATACGCTATCCTCTAAGCTTCTAGCCTCGTTATTTAAAACGATTATAATAATAACGATTATTAAAACGGAAGTAGTAACCGTCTAGGCCTAAGCTACCTCGTTTTATAATTAAGTATTAACGTACTCTTTAAAGACTTTTAACCCGTATATTCTAACGGACCTAATATACGGTTAAGAAAATTTATATAAAAGTATATAACGATAAAAGGTACGACGATAAAGTATATAAATATCGTTATTAATCTAATTCGTTAACTACCTTTAGTTATTTTATAGACGAGTTAACGCTAGAACTACCTAGCGATATTAAGCTATTTAATTTAACTCCTCGAATATCGTTATTATATCGTAGTACTTAAAAGCTATTTAAGTATTCGATAAAGTCGAAAAACTTAACTCTATAAAAGGTTTCGTCCGATAAAAGTAAGAGATACGTAATAATTTTAATACTATAGATTTATAAGAATACCTCGAAGATCCTCCTACTAAGGCTCTAGAACTAGATACTAGTAAACCTAATTATATAATCGAAGCTACGTATTAATGGTTCAGCGATAATAAGATAATTTATAATATCCTTTATTATACCGTTAATCCGGTAACGTACGTAAAGATTAAGATTAAAAAGATGACTTTATAAGCCTAGACGATAATTATAAATAAGTTTAAACCCCGTAGCTCCGGCTACCTATATATTACTTTAAATAGATTTAATTAATTAATTATTTCTTACTACGATAGCCCTAGCGACTACGCTAGTAAATTTCAGGTTATTTATAACGAGCTTTACGGGTTTAATTACCTTAAGTTTAACGATAACGTTGTAATTTAATAGTTCTATCGTAATCTTAATATTAAATATTAACGGTACTACGAATCCTTCGCCGAAGACCATAATTTATTTAATACCGATAGTATAATTAAGATATCCTTTAACGTAGTAATCTCTCGTTTTTATAATACCCTATACCTTTGAGCTAGTACCGTTAATACTAGTTAACTCGCTCTCGTTATTCGTAATATTTAATAACGAGTTTAAGGGCCTGACCAGGAAGGAATTATTCGATCTTATTTATATTATACCGACTTCGTAAGACGAGTTAAATATTATACTACCTATAATAAGCTATAATATAATAATCTCGGCTATAATAATTAGCGTAACCGTAGCCGCCGCGGTCGAGGTAGCCGCGGCGGTAGAGGCGGGAGAGGTAATAGTAACGTTATTAAAGATAATAATAATAATAGGAATAAGAATAAATCGCCCTATAAACGGGCTAGAGCCGATACCGAAGGAAACGTAGAATCCTACTACTTTTTAGCCGGTATTAACTCTAAGGTCTCCTAACTCTAGATATTCGATACTAGTTATACCGTTTATATTATATATAATCGCTTTATATTTATAGAATATACTAAACTTAAAAGCGCCGACGTTGTTAACGATTTTAGGGGTAGGTTAACGTTATATAGTAACGAAATTATTAGGCTATTATATTTAGGCGATAACGATATCTAGTATCTATAAATTAATAACGTTATATATATTCTTAATAGTGGTTTTAATCTTATTTCGTACGCTAAGCTCTAGCGAGCTAGTTATACGCTAGGCTTTATTTTAAGGGGGATCTTAATAGGATTTAAAAATATTATTACGACTCTTTAAAAGTATAATCTCTACGTTTTATATATATATAAATAAAGCTAACTCGCTCTATCTATTATAGACGCTAAGGCCTCAACCTTATAATACGAGAGACTCGGCTACCTAGGTAAAGATAACGTTATACGCCTATTTTAAATAACCGATAAAATCGACCTATCTAAAGTTAAAGAGGATAATAATTACGAAATATATAGCGTTATTAAAATATATACGTATTTATATAAATATCGCCTACGGTAGAGACGATTTAAATACGACGTTATCTATAGCGATATTATTAACCTAAGAGCCTATGATTTCGGTTTTATAATTATATTTATTAACGATAAATATAAATATAATTATTACTACTTTATCCCTTATAAAATAGGCGTCTTCGGTATATTCCGTAGTTATAAAAGTGTTAAGGAATACGGAGACTATAAGATTTATTACCTCTATACCGATAAAGATCCTATATATACTAACGGCGAGTTTATTAATTATTATTTCGAATATATTATCGTTTAGAGCTACTTTATCCCTAGTAACCCCTAAATAAACGGTATATTAAAGTATATTAATTAAACCTTACTCAAGAAAATATATACCTTATTAATTAATAGCGGACTCGATAATAAATTTATCCTAGAGTTTATCTCTACGGCGAACTAACTAC
>JAABUS010003546.1_pt1 | contig 25046 bp, 6 predicted proteins | sample 5560161 | NCBI WGS metagenome assembly JAABUS01 (sample SAMN10711885, study PRJNA513376) | rock metagenome | isolation source: Antarctica rocks | place: Antarctica: Victoria Land, Trio Nunatak nord | collected 2016-01-04
GACTTGGCTCCCCGCCCTCTCGTTCCTCTTCAACCACGTCGGCCGCACCGCAACCGTCGACGGGCGGAGCATGTCCCCCTTCCTAAACACGGATTACCAAGAAACTGGATTGAGAAGGGATAGGGTGTGGCTGTCGCTGTGGAACCCTAGTACGGGGGTTAGGAGGGGGATGGTTGTTGCTTTTTGGTATGTTGGGGGGTGTGAGGGGGGGAGTGGAGGGGCGAGGGGAAGGGGCGAGGGGATGGCGGGTATGAGGGGATGGATGGTGGAACAGCGGGCTACTTGAGGCTGGAAGCCGCGTATTGACATCGATCAAAGCTTTCAAGGTCGCAGATTGATGCTGATCGCTGCGATCATAGGTCGCCCTCCCGCCCCGAGATCATGGCCGTCAAGCGCGTGATAGCGCTCGAAGGCGATAGCGTGCGGACGAAATCACCCTATCCTTTGGCCGAAGAAAAGGTACCACCAGGGCATGTCTGGTTGGAAGGGGATCACGCGGAGAGTAATGATAGTAATACCTATGGGCCGGTGCCTGTTGCGTTGCTGGTGGGGAAAGTCAAGGGGGTGTTTTGGCCGTGGTCGAAGGCGGGGTGGATACGCTGGCAGGATTGGAGGGGAAGTGGGAGGGTGAGGGAGGCGAGTGGAGTGAACCCGTGTGAGGGAGGGGAAGGGGGAGAGTGAGTGTTTATGTGGGGTTTGCTTTTTAGGGGGGGCTATTAACGTTGACGCCAGGTGCTTGGAAGGTAGGGTGCAGGTGCGTTACGTCGAGGAGGTAAAAAGTATCCACTAGGTCCTATACCAACGCCGCGCCAAATACGGGAAAGTTAGAGGAAAGCCCAGTCACTTCTTCGGCACGATCCTGATTTCCTCGCCATGCTGAGGTCGCTCGATCTCCATACCAATGCTCATGACCCAGTGATCGCGCTCAGCTCTACTCCGCGTTTTGAAGACAATGGACCGCCCGGGGACACCGAGCTGAGAGACGTATCGCAGGCGCTGCCGGGTCTTGCCCCCTCCGCCATCTTCATTGAATTTGAAGAATGACCGTTTTCTCGCCTGCCAGATGACGAAGCAGGTCATCGTATCCTCGTCGGTCGATGTCCACCCGTCTTCAAGATAAGCCCTGGGAAGCGCATGGTGGCCGGGATGGTTACTGTCAAAGGTTTGGTTTTGATACAGCAAATCACCCTCCGTGATGAGGCCGCTGTAAATGTAGCAATCTTTCAAATCAATAGCATTCTGCCGTTCGTGCTGAATATGCGGTACCTCCTTGCCAGTCCGCTCTCGCAGAGTGCCGTGGAAGATCAGAAGCTGACCGTGACAAAGGATCACACCACACCGTAAGAAAGTGGTATGTCGCCTTGGCTTATGGTACAACGTCCCAGCCATGGTGATGGCGCGGCAGCACGAGATGCCGCACATGTTGAAGAGCTGCGGCGATGCTATGGATCGGGTCACCTCCCATTTACGGCCGAATTGACCCAGATAGGCCTCGGACTCCTCATCAATCTCAAGGGTTTTGAGATTCGCCTGACGAACCTGTTGGAATAGCTTCATGTCGTCGGCAAGCCGAAGCTTCCAATACTGTACTAGCTTCTCGAGGCGGGTCATCCACTCGTTTTTAGTCTCCTCATCGTAGGCTTGAAGTCTGATCACTAGGCCATTCTTTAGCATCATCTCGAAGGTGCGATGGTCGTCAACATGATCAGTCTTTCCATCATCTCGACGCGTGTCTGGAACGTCACGATGAAAGTCCACATCCGGCCCTTGGTCTACATTCTCATCTGCCGGCGAAGCACCTCGATGCATCTTTCGTATCTTGACGATATGACTGAGGTTGATATACCCTTCAGCCCCAAGCATGCTATTGACGTTACGCTCGCCCTCTTTGTAAGCTTCGCTGTCGGCCTTTTGCCTTGAGGCTTGATTCCCAGCCTTCAGCCACTCTATTTGACCTTCTTTAAGAGAATAGGGATTGACAGCATATATAATTGGCGTTCCCTCGACGATCTGACCTGCACTTGGGACCTTGTTGCTCTCATTCAGTTTCATCTTCGGCGGCGGAGGAGGTAATGCTTTCGCGGGTCTGCAATAGCACAAATATTGGTTATGCGTAGTGAAGTACAAGCGCTTGAAAAACATTTTACCAAACCTTTGGGATCGTCCCCTTTGTGACGTAAGTCGGATTAGAAAGCCTTCGACGGGAGCTGGTTCGTCCGTTGATACTCCCATCTCAATTTTGGCATTTGTCGGATAGTGTCGCTTTGGGCGCAGCTCTAGTTCATGAGACTTCTGCATCGCCATCGTCCCATACATTTTGTGTTCATTGGCCCCATGGATCCATTCCAGGCGATCATATCTCTTCCATGCCAGACCCATCTTCTCGGTTTTTAGCCACACATCGAGGACGCTGGACCACTCCGGAGACTCTTCCAGCGCCTTCATAGAACGCGATATGAGATCGCCGGCAACAGCTCTTTCAGCTTCCATGATCTTAGCAATAGCTTGCTCGTCTCCTTTCGCTGCTTGCAGGGCATCGGTCGACGATTCTAGATGACCAAAAGGGTCTTCCAGCTGCAAACTAACGCTGAGATCAGGCACATTAATTTCGAGTGTGCGAGTTCGTGGGTGGCCAAGGATGCCTCGAAGGAATGTATACCATTCTACAGAGCTTGCCGCTGAACGTGTTCGAAGGATATATATGGCTCTACCTTGTCTCCAAGGAACCCATATAACGAGTGTCTTATCAAGTGACGAATACAGATTGATCTTGGTTGCTTTCCGCTGCAAGGGTATTTCATGCGCTGAGCGCTTCTGTACGTCCATCTCCTCAACAGCTAGTATGACTCGCGTCTTGTACATCTGTAGTGAGTAGTCCGAGTCTTCGGTGGGGCTTTCTCGGCAGACTACAACGTACTCACGCCACTTCTCAATTGGCCGAACATCGACTTTTAGGCTACTGTTTTCGTCGTAGTCAGGCTCGAGCTTATTCATGGTAGAATCAATCCGCACAAGCATTTTCTCCATCTTTACAATCTCACCAGGGCGGCCTTGCCCATGTCGGTGCCTCCAGCTTTGACGGCGGTGCACGTGCGTAAGTTTTGCTTTGGTATCGGTGTCATCGTGGCTAGCATCGCCAGGAACATTGAATTTTACTAAGCCTCCCGTAACGACTTTGGGCGGCTGCTGGACAAGATCTGGTAAATTTGCGGGGTCTTGATGTTCCGCTGAAGTATCAATGCCACTCTCGCTAGGAGCCATGAGCGGACTTGACTTTGCTTGCAGAGATGTTGGTGAGGGAGTGTCTGCGGCGGGAGCTTGCCCATGATGCAACAGCGATGTCGTAGAGCTGGCAGCATCATCCAAAGTGGAGGCCTCTATTACTGCAGCGGGCCCAGGCCCTTTGCCGCTGGCACCTCTTCCGGCATCTGGTTTGGATGAAGCATGTCGGACGTCGGCCGAAATATTAGACTTTGATCGTTCAACGCAAGACTCCGAAGCTGTGACGAATGAGGCTTTCCTGGTGTTAATTGAAGCCATCGTTTGCTGGGTTTTCTGACGTGGCTTTGTCAGAGCAGTAACGAAAGACCGGGTCTCAGCACTCTCCGTCGTATTCATGGACGCCAGCCTTTGCTTGAACCGCGGCTGAGGCTTCCTGCCTCGCTTGACAGCGACCGAGGTCTGCGCTCGAGGGCTGGTTCCATTCTCCAATCCATCGTGCTCCTCAGCCTCATCACTGTCAATCGCCTCTTGTCTCGCATCTGCGTTCTCTCCTTCATCATCGCTAGCAGCATCTTCTGGCTGAGGGAAGCTATGGCGAAGAGTGGCGGAGGCGGAAGGGCCGTCTAGACCGGTGATCTGTCTCCGATGTGCTATGTCTGAACCTGCAGAAAAGGTCGCTGCTCGCGAGGAATAGTTTGCAAGGCTGAGATAATCCTTGTACCACGACTTGCGATGACTTTTCAGCCAGCCTTGCGGGATAGGGCCAATGAAGCAGCGGCGGGTGGTAAGGTGCAAATGCTGTTGTGTGGCATGTTGCTGGCAGCTGTCAGCCAGGACAGGGCATAGATATCCATAAGGCATGCCATACCAGCCTGTGGGCGGTATAAGAGCCAGGGGCTACGTCGCTGATGAAACCAGCCTCTGGCTCAGTCACCCGGCCGGAGCTCATGGGCCAAGATTCTGGTCAACCCTGCAGACGCAGGAGTGAAGTAGCTGCTTCAACTCTCGGTTTCTGACTCTCTCAAGGGACGACGGGGCGGGAAATAAAGTATGTACTTAAGGTAATTGACGAAACAAGAAAATTATAGAAATTGCAAAATCCAAACTTGCGAGACTTCAACTGAGAAGCCGTCATGAGGGCCCTCGGGCCTTCCTGGGGTAGCGCTTCGGGCCGAGAGAAGCACGGGCCAGATCGCCAAGACAGGTGGGGCGTGGTGGGGCATCCCGAATTGCCAAGGGGTACTTTATGATACATGTACTTTGCACTTTCAACAGCCAAACTTAGATAAAAAACCATGGACACCAAGACGCCTGCATATCCTCACGGTGGAACTTGGTTCGATACTTTGAAAAAGTCCTTCGTCGATGTTCCCGTCGATGCCACGAATGACCATGCAATCGCGACCTCGGACTTCCTCGAGGCCGCTGAGTCTCTCTCCACCTTGTTTGGTCCGTGAGCTTGACAGCGTCTTCACCGCGGCCACAGTCTGACGAGCCAAACTAGATGTCCTCGGCTCCGTGGCATTTACGCCAGTCAAGAACGACATGCAAGGCAATATCAAGGTCCATCACGTTCACCAGGCTATAGAGGGACCCGCAGGCTGATGGACGGGCAGAAAGTCCGCGATCGGCAATTAGCTGCTCCAGCACAGTCCGAATCTCTACAATCACTGGTAGTCAACGAGATGAAGACTAAGAAACATACCGCGGCGGAAGGGTTACTGTGGCTCGTTCGGTCAGTGCAGGGTTCCTTCAGTTTCCGCTCGCCACTGATATTCCTACCAGTGGACTGGACTTCACAGCTCAGGCCCTTCGACATAACATATCCAATGCGTCTGACGAGCTATCAAGCTCATTCCGAGCCGCTTACACAAACACACTCAAGCCACATCATTCGTTCCTTATCAAACCGATTTTCAGCGCCGCCATGTCTGCAACGCCATACAAGAAAGACTTTTATGCGAAGCTCGCGGAAAACCCTGTGAAGGGCCAGGAGGCGATGAACACGTGGTTACACGCGCTAGAGAGACAAGTCACAATACTCAAGCAATTCCAGAGTAGGAAAGAGGCCAAGTGGTAGATCTTGGATCACGTTGTGGGAGCTGCCTGACATAAAATTGAATCTCCTTGAATTGGATGTGTGTACAAGTAATTGTCTAATTGGAAAACCTTTGTAGGGAACGAAAAGATAGTGACGTCTGCTTTCTCTGTTTTGTACCTTCTCCTTTATCCTGGCTTTCCTACAGTGTTTTACGAGATCCAAGCCACTGGGATCAAGTTATCCCATTTCCCTTTACTGCATGCAAGACATTGCGTTCTTTGGTATTATAATCGCCGTTGGCACCACTTGGGATGCTTGAGGTGCCATACTTCTGCCATGATAGCTCTAAGATGGTCATTCTCGACCAGGACCATGGAGCAACACTTGTGAAGATGGGCTGCCTCCATCGCTTGCAGAAAATTGTCTCCGTATTTACTGTTCTGATCTGAATAAAAGCGCCAAAGCGAAAGCTGCTACAGAAATGATCGTCGCAGTGGTATATTAGCGCTCCGGCCAACAAGAGACGATGGCGTTCACGATGTGGCACGTGCACGAAATCAGGGGTCAGCTGAACTCTGGGTGAAAGGCTTCTTGGATTGTGCACTTTACTTTTATTTAGACCTAGCCTCGACCAGCCTGAACATCTTCGTCAAAGTCAAATGGACATACATGTCGTTCCGTAGCATTGTTAATGTCGTAGGACATTGAATTACTCGTTAGGGTCTGTACAGAATATTTACCTATCAAAGACAGGATACCCTGTTGCGGTGTTGGAAATCGCTGGGTGGGCTTCAGGTAATATAGTCGGCATGAGCCAAGACTTAAAAGAAATCTATGTCAAGCACATGCGGCATTATGGATGTGGTGTGGCCATGTTCCAACCCATCGCCTTCGCCGACATGAGGCCTCCTTGTTGTGGCTACTTTGACCGTAATGGCAAGTGGAACCTGATAGCCAGGCTCAGCACAGAAACCCATGACACAGCTCTTAGCCGTGGTTTGAAGCCACTCAAGCGAAAGCCCGCGGCAATGCGACAGATTGACCTCAGGTGGCAGCCTAAGTGCTCGAGGGGAGTGCGAACGTTCAATCTGGATATCTCTGGAAAGTCGCCGTAAGTAGGTAGTCATTGCACTCGACCTTGAACCTCGCTGCTTGAGCATTTACTCGTCCAGCATGCCCGGAAGTGCGTGGTTCCCTTTGCTGACCCGAAGCCAACTTCAGTGATGTCGGTATTCCGGTTGGTGCTGATGCTCACCTCAAGTACCAAAGCAAAACTCGATTCGGCGCAGTGCTGATCGCCAGGAACCCTGTGACCGTCACGGCTCTCAACGACGAGTGCTTCTTCAAGGATTGGGTCGAAAGCAACAAGCCCTTCCTGTACAGTCAATCTGGGCGGGAGCTGAAAAAGTACGGTATGTGGGTGGTGACTGTAACGTACACCGCTCCAGGATGTTCTATCAATGCCTGGTTCAACAAGGATAAGGAAGCATTGTTGAGTGCAAAGGCGAAAGCATCAATGGTCGGAGACTATGGTGCTGAGCTAGACTGGACTGACCAGATTACGGATAGAGATTGGTGTCATTACTCTGGCGACCCAAGAAGATGGAGCGAGAGAGACGCTTATCAAGAAAAACTGCAGCCAGGCAGTACGGCTCACTCTCAACATGTACCTGAAAGATCAGAACAGCGAGACCCAAGCTGCCCAGTCACCAGCTCGGATCGCTCAACCCAAAAAGCCGCAACAGCCTCGCCGAATGACCAGCAACCAAAAACAGCTCAGGATCTAGACGGTCAGCCGGCGAAGCATGTCTCAAGGAAAGCCGATGGGAGCCTGGTGGATGATGGCTCAAACCTTAGCAGCCACACTCATGAGGCCAGTACAGAACCGACCACCCTGAATTTACACCCGGTATCACAGCGTAAGTCTCTCTTTATTGATCAACGCAATGGGCGTCACAGATCGCGAAGCTACACGCGCGTTGTAGACATGAAAGCTCCGGCATCCGGCCCAGCTAAGAATGGTGGGATAGTACTCTTCTTCGATGGCATCCGTGTTGACCAAGTGGACTGGTGGATTGAAGGTCCCAAGACCTTACCTCCTCAATCTTCGTCTCTAGTCCAACCAAACCGAACGAAAGCATTGCAAGTCATCATGAACAACATTTATCAAGGCACATATCAGCACAACCTCCCACTCGTCAATTGCCGATTTGGGCGACCAAGAAAACTAGTGGAAGGGAAGAGTACTGCCCATTACATATCTCACCCGGGGAAAAGTACTATCAAGACGCTGACGAGGACTACGACCCGGAAGAGGACGAAGGTGTTTACCCTAGCGATTGGCCACGCAAAAGCAACAGTCTGCTCTCTGGCCGCCCGGGCCACCTAGAACGGCCGGAGGGCAACATCGATGACCCGGACGAAACAAATCCTCACGTGAATACCGTCCCGAGCCATAGGCAAACCATCAGTCATTCTGCGTATTTATGACCCACGTCTTACTACGAGAAGGATGAAAATCCATGCCATTAGATGGCGATTATCAGAACATATTAGACTATTCGATCCGATGTCTTCCATTGAGAAACCTACAGGTTCTCAAGAGGGGTCACGAGCGGAGACCAAGCAGCTTCTCGATCGAGACGAGGACTCCGGTTCGAAAAGCTTGTGTAACAAGCCCAAACCAGCTGCATGACCCCCCGTTGTTGACTATGATAACAGCACAGAGCTTAATTCTGGGTGTTCATCTCTTTCTCTGTCGCTTGTTTCTCGCCTTGTCAAGGTCTTCGTTGGATCCGACGTGTCGACCTAGTTCGCATCCTTCATGGCCTCCCCGTTCTTGACAACAGTCCCACTTGAAAAGTTCCGCGAATTGGTTATGATCGTGTTCAAGTTCAGTATAGATTATGGCTTCGACGATGTTAAGATCGCCATCTTCTTCCTCGATTCGATTTAAAAATTCGTAGATCGAAATCGATTTTCGATTCGATTTCTATAGTTGAAATCGACAATTCGATTCGATTCCAAAAGTTAGAATCGAAAATCGAATCGACAATTAATCTAATAATAAATTTGTTAAATTATTAAATTATTATCTTTAATTTTGTTAATTTACAAATTTTTGAATTACTAAATTAGTTAAATTAAACTCTTTAATTTACTAAACTCTTTAATTAAGTTATATAATAATTCTTAATAGATTGTATTCTATATACTATAAAGAGTTATATTGTATAATTAGAAATCTTAAGTATATATTAAGAACTAGACTCGGAATTACTATTTAAAGAGATATCTAGATTAATAACTAGATAAAACTTAGATCTATACTAGATTTAATATATAGAACAAAAGATAAAAGAGAAAAGAGAGAAATAAAACAATATTAACTATATAAGATTGCAAACTTTATATCTAGCAAGAGTTAATTTAGATTTAATTAAGATTTAATTAAAAAGATTAAACAAGATTAAAACAAAGATTAATTTAATCGACAAATATAGTTAACAAATTGCTAATCTAATATTATAATAATAGTTTCTTTCTATAAGACAAAACTTCTACAAGACAATTAAAACAATATAACAAATTGTTAAAGAATTTAAGTATTAAGAGTTAAAAGAATTTCGAGAAGCAAAATAAAACAAAACAAAATAACTAGATTTCTTAAATTAGATAAAAATAAAACAAGATAAAAGCAAAACAAAATAAAGATAATATAAGATATCTAGATTTAATAAATTAAATTAAATAAAATAGAAAGATTTTTGCTATCTAGATAAAATCTAAACAAAATTAGACTAATTTAGTTAAAACTAAATATATTTAAAATAACAAAATATTATTAAAATAAAATAGAAAAATCTTTGTTATTTAAGTAAAATCTAAATAAGATTAGATTAACTTAGTTAAGACTAGATATATTTAAAATAACAAAGTATTATTAAAATAAAATAGAAAGATCTTTGTTATCTAAGCAAAATCTAAATAAGATTTAAGCAAAATTAAAGATACTATCTATTCTTCTTAATATTAACAATTAGAAATAATACAAAATACTATATATAATCTCTTAATAATAAGATTAACTAAATAATATTTATTAAAAATTTATTAATAATTGTTTAGAAAATTAAAAAAATTTTAAATAGAAAAATAATTTTTTTAGTTAATATAGTACTTAAATAAAATAAAGCTAAAATATCTATTATATTCAAAGTTTAAAATACTATTAATATAGTAAAATCTTTTGTTATTTTCGATAATAACAAATTTATAAAATTTCTAATATTATTTAAACAAAGAATTAATAGCAATATAATTAACAAAAATAGTATAAAAAACAAAATAAATTTTTATAGACTCGAAAAACTCGAGTTCAACAACTAGAGAGTTTCTTTCAAAAATATACTTTATTTTAAAAAAGTTAATATAGCAATTATTTAATTTAATTATAGAATAAACAATATTAAGATTTTTAATATTAAATTAAACTTTATTATTTGCAAAATATCTAAAACAAAAGTAATAAAAATAATTAATATTAGACTTGTAAATAACTTAAGTAACAAATATCTTATTGTATAGATACTAAATAAGTTCTTCTATTTTCTAGATAAAACTCTTAATATTAATTAGCTAAGTTTAAACTTAAACAATAAAATCGAAAGATAAAAATTCTAAAAATTTAAAATCTAGATATAGATTTTAATTTAAATTGATTAAAAAGAACAAAACAAAAATAATAAATAAAAAAACATTGTTCATAGCAAACTTAATATCTAAAAGTTATTTAGTTTAATTATTCTATATATAATTAATATAGATACAAAAATAATATTTATAATAATATTAACTTGTTCGATCTAATTATTAGTCTCGAAATAATATATAATAGATAACTTAATATTAATCTTTAGTATTTAACAAAGATATTTTTAAATATCGAAGATAAATTGTATATCTCGATTAAATACAAAGAACTCGAATAATATATAATATTTTTAGACATAAATATAGAAGCAATTAACAACTTCTTCTACTTCTATAGAAGTAATAGAGATTAGATATTTTATCTTAATAAAACAATTAACAAAAACAAAAACAAATTTATATATAATATTTATAAAGATACTAAACAATAAAAAATCTATATAGTTTATAAAAATATTATATTAATAATATTTAAAAACAAAAAAAGAACGCAATTATTTTTGTATCTTTTATCTAGAAGATTTGAAACAAATATATATATAATAGTTTTGTACAAAATGCTAAATATATTTGTAAATATTAAATTATTACTAAGTTTAACTAATTAGTTTATAGTATTTTGTTCTTTCTAAATAACTATCGACAATATTATTATAAGTAAACTAAATTACGCAAAGACAAAGACAATTTAAATTAGAGATATGTTTTTTTTCTTAAAAGTACAAAAAGTTAAAATATTCTTTATACTTAACTAGACAAATTCTATTGTAATAATATATTTTATTATAAAGTGTTTCGAGTACTTAAGATACAAATTAATTGCTAATTTCAATTTAATTTTACAAAATTTAAATAGAAATATTTTCTAAATTTTTTTTAAAATTTAAAGTTTTTTAATCTAATTAAAATTCGATATTGTTAATATTAAATTTCTCTATATCTAGTTTTATCAAAGCTAATATAACAAAAAAAGCTAAAAAAATCAAAGAAAAATATAACTAAATAGAATTTAAAATAATAGTTTAATATTAAAGATTTTTAACAATTTTAAAATTTAGAATATAAATTTTTAATATTGTTTAATATTAATACAAATATTAACAATCGAAAATATTTCTTTTTCTAAAGACATTTTTTAAATAATATATAAAAGTATCTAATTTTTTGTTAATCTTATTAAAACAATATATAATTTAATAGTTAAATTAAAATAAAAACTTATTTTATTAAATTTAACAACAACTTAGTTGCTTAATTAATATAAAATATTTTAAATTTTTATAATTTATAGTTATCTTAACTAAATAGATTAAGTTTTTAAGTTCGAAATATTATTTTTTAAATACGCAAACAATAGTTATAAGTTTCTTATTATAGATTTTATAATTATATTCGACTAAATTGTACTTTTTGAAAAAGTAAACAACTTAATAAAGAATTCTCTCTTTATAATACTAAAAAAATATATTTTTAAATATATAGTTTGAAGTATTGATTTCTACTATAATCTTGTAATCTAAATTGTAATAACAAAATACTATATTTAAAATAAAGATTTTCTTTAAAAATATAAATACTAATTAATATTTCTTAGATTAAACAAAGACTTAATTCTTTCTAATTAGATAAATTAATAAAGTAGCTATTTTACTATAGTTGTAAATAAATCTTCTATAAAAGTTTGCAAATTCTAGAAAGTTTTAAATATTTTAAATATTAATTAGAGTAAATTAATTAATAATAATTTCTATTTTAGCTAAATTTATCTTAATTTCTTTAATAGTAATTATTAATTCTAGATACAAAACTTAAATAATATAAAATTTGTATTTAATTATATTAGCTTATAAGTTTGTTTTGCGCAGTTTTTAAAAATAAATTTAAAATAAATTCTATATTTTAATTTATTATTATTGTAGATAAAAATATTATCTAGATAAGTAATACAAAACTTATCTAGAAACTCTCGAAAGATATTGTTAATATATTTTTGAAATAACACAAATTTATTATATAGATCGAAGAGTATAATAAGATATTCGAAGAGTTTAAAACAAGTACAAAAAACAATAAAAGTTTTATCTTTTTCTTAAATATACAATCGATTAAATACTAAAATAATATTTAGTTTAATAAAGATTTTAATTCGACTAAAACAAGTTAATATCTCGAAAATTAAAGACAAAAAATATTTGTTCTTAATTGTAATAGCATTTAGATTTTTGTAGTTTATATAAAATCTAAATCTATTTTTAAATTTTTTAACAAAAAGAACAAAAATTGCTATCTAAAAACAACTAACTCGAATAAATTTTTTATTAAAATTTTTATTTAAATAGCAACAAAGTTCTAGAGCTTTATTACAACTTATATTGTATAAAATAAAGATTAAAAACTAAATATCTTTTTTAAAATAGATAGCGTAATTATAGAAATATTAAAAGAGCAATTTTTTTTTTTATAAAAAAGATATTAAGAAACTCGAAATATCTAAAAGATAGAATTGTAATTAAATTGATATTCTTGCTTGATTAATAATATTTTAGATCTTCTTAAATAGTAAAGATTGTCAAATAAAATTCTTTTTTTATTTGATAAAGTACTAGACAATAATTTTGATTATAAGTATTAATTTTAATATTTCTATAAAATAACAAGAATTTCGAGAAATTTAATAAATTAAAAATCTAAATAAGATTTAACTTAAATTTAGACAAGTTCTCGATTAAATTTAAAGAAATATCTATTTTTTGTAAAATAATACTATAAATTTTAATATTTTTTGCGGAAGCAATACAATTAAATCTACAAGCTTTTAACTTAATTATATTAAATTATATAAAAAATTGTTTAACTTGTTTTATATATTGTTTAATAGAAATTCTAAAAAAAAAGAAACTTTAATATTTGATTTTCGAAAAGTATCTTTTTTAAATAGTTTAAAAAATACAACTAGAAATTTCTTGTTTTAGACTAGACAAAATAAGACAAAATTTAAATTTAAAATAATTAAATTGTTTCTTATAAACAAAATTAAATTGTTTTTAAAAAATAAAAATAAAATACTTTTTACAAATAAATTGTTTTTTGTAAGTAAGACTAGATTACTTCTAAAAAGCAAAACTAAATTGTTATTTACAAATAAATTGTTTTTTATAAACAACTAAGATACTAAATATCTTTTAATAAGACAAATTTAAATTGTACAAAAAAACTTAATTATTAAGAGTAATAGCAAAAATATTTTAATTTTAAAGCTTCTATATATATTAAAACTCTTTAAAAAATAAAAATTCTTTTTCTTCTTAAACTTAGTATAAAACAAAGAAAACTATTATATAATTATTCTTAAATATAGAATTAGATTTAAAGAGTTTTAAAGTTATTTTAATTAAAAATCTTTTATAGAATTAAAAAAAAAATAAAAATAAAAAAGTTAACAAACAAAAAAATATATATATAAAATTTTAAACGCAACTTTGTTTAAAAACTAGACTTTTTTTATTAATAGCAAAATATTTTTGTCGATACTAGAAGTATTATCTAGATTAACAAAACAAAAAAAGAATTTTTTATTATTAAAAGAATTTTTTCCAATGTTGTTTAAATATTGCAACTTATAGTAATAATATAACTTTTACTTATTGCAAATTTCTTTAATTTTAAAAATAACTAGAGATTTGTTTTAAATAATAGCAATAGCAAAACTTAAATCTATTAATTTGTTAAATATTATAAAGATTGTTAATATAAATAGAACAACAAAAACAAAAATAGCAATACAAAATTTTAACAAATTGTTAATTAAAACAAAATTAATTTTTGTTTAATAAAAACAACAATAGTTGTTATAGCACAAAATTAACAAAATTTAAACTATTGAAGCTTCTTATTAATTTTAATAAAAGTTTAAATCTATTATTAAAAAATAGATAGTTATTTGCTATTAAGAGTTTGTCAAAATATAGCAATAACTTAAGTAGAATAATTAATATTGCGTTTTATACAATTAATTAGTAAAGTATTTTTTATCTAAAAATACTCTTTCTTTTAATAGAAGAAATTATAGTATTTAGCAAAACTTATAAAATTTTGCTTTAGAGTTTTGCAAAAATACAAATATATATTTTTCGATTTAAAGAAGTTGCTACAATAATAACGTAGATTTCGATATTATTTGTTGAAAAAAACAATAATAAAAAGATTATTAATTCGATATTAATTTATAAAATTATAGATTTTCTTATTTATAATAAGTTGTAACTTTGTATAGATAATCTTAACTTAATTAATAAAATTGTTAGGAATTAGTAAATCTAATGCAGATATCTAGACAAATTAGTCAAAATTAAGAGTCTAAGATTAATATTAAGTCTAATTAGACAATAGTGTTGCAGATCTTTATAGAATCTGTAACAATTATCTATCTTTTCGAAAAAAAATTACGTTTTTGTAATTATATTATAAGATAGCAATTGCAAGATCTAATTCTATATACAAACAAGCAATCTATTATAATATTAAGTGTCAATAATATTGAAGCAAAGACGTTAGAGCTATGCAAGTATATAAAACAAAAAAAAAGTATATAATCTATATATCTATCTCTTTCGAAATATTTGCAATAACAATAACAGAAACAATCGAGAATTATTGTTAAAATTTATTAAGACAACAACAAAATAGAACTATAATTTGAGTGCAATTTAAATAATAAAAATAATTTGTAGAAAAAATAGTACAATAGTATTATTTAGATATCTTCGAAACTTTTTCTAAATCGATTTTAGAAATAAATTTAAAATTTATTTTTTCGATATTCGAAATAGTAAAGCGAAGCATTTAATAACTCTTTAATTTATTTGCAATAAATACAATAAATATATTAGAAAAGTATTGTAAAAGCGCGTCGATTTTAATAATATTAATACGTTCTCTTTGATTTTTTTCTATAGCAAATTTTATTGTCTTTTTTGCTTTTTTGTTTATAGATCTAATATATAACTTTAGAATAATAGAGACAATAATAGAAATAATATAGAAATTTACTAACAATATTGTTAATAATATAAATTTAATAGATATTTGAATACAATTAATTTGTATCTATTTGCTATACAAATATAGAGTAATTTTATTTTAAAATATTTCTAGAATATTATTGTCTAATATTATCTTTGTCTTAATATTTTTAGTAATATACAAATATATTTAAAGAATAACTTTGTCTATATTTGTAATATAGATAAATAAATATATTTGTTTATTGATTATTTTTTTGTCGAACAATATTTTATACAATAATAGGCAAAATAATATTTAGACATATATATAGATTAACGCTCTTAAACAGTAGTAATTTGTCTATAAAGCTAATATTAGAACTGTTGTTTGCGCAAACAATTATCGATTCTTAATTGTTATTCTAAAAGAGCTTTGTTTTAAAGATTGCGTATTTATTAGATAACAACTTAATTTTGTAGATATTTAAGATTGTATATTTTATTTAATTAATATATTGCTTGCATTTCTTGCTTTAACTAGAACAAATATTTATTTAATAGCAATTAAATATATAGTTATCAAGTTCTTAATAGTTTTCCAAATAGCTAATTTGACAAATATTGTAACAGATAATATAACTATTATTAAAGTTTTTTTCTAAAGATATCTAACTATAAAATACGATTATTATTTTATTAAATTAAGTATTTATAGTAGTATATTTAATATTTGCAGATACAAAATAGTATATCTTGTTGTTATCTAAATAGATGTTCTCTATATATATAGCAAAATAGATATAAAAACGCATTTTTGTTTGATTAGTTAGAAATTTTTGATTAGAAGATAAAGCTAAATACTACAAATATTAATATAGCAACAATAAATTTTCTAACTAATAATTTCGATTGTTCTAATATTCTCTAGTCTGCAACAATAATAAAGATATCTAAATTTGTTAATATTACTATAATAATAATTAATTAAGTAGACAACATTCTGTTGCTTTTATATTGTACTAAAATGCAATCTTCTTTTTATTAAATTAATTAATAGAGATATTTGTACTTGCAAATAATTTAGTATTATATTTAATAATATTTCTATAGTATTCGATTATATTTTTTAATATTTCGACAAACTTATTTAAATTTGTATATCTAATAGATTGTCTAATATTATAGCATAGTTTGTTATTTAAATTCTTCTATATATAAGTAAGAACTACAAAGTTAACAATATTATATAATTGTTTGTAACAAATAATAGTTTAAATATAGTTGTTTGTCGAATATTCTTTTTGTGCATTCTATATAGTATAGTATTCTATCTACAATTTATCGAAAATCTTAAAGATAAATATTTTATATTTGTTAATTAAAGTTACGCAAAATTCTTTCGATTAACTAAATTTTTTTTGCAAATATTCTAAGTTACTAGTAAATCAAATTATAGCAGATTTGTATAGACAAAGATACAATTGTTTTTTTTTTTTTTTTTTTGTTGCTATACGTCTAACTTGCTGCGTAAACATATAAATATTGTAGTAGAAAATATTTTTTTCAAATATTATATAGTTGTTTGCTAAATAAGACTTCTCTAATAGTTCTAAATAGAAATATTCTACATTAGATAATCTAAATTGCTTTAATCTTATTGTTACAACAACAATAGAAGTGTTTTGTAAATACGTAGATTTAAAATTAAATATCGAAAGTTTTTTAATAGAATAAAAAACAATATTTTGTAAACAATTTTTGTTTTTGTCTCTATTATAATTGTAGTTATTGTTTTTTTTAATATAGCTTTGTAATATATATATTTGCTAATATTGTATATCTTGCAATAATAAGATATTATAACAATAAGAGAAGATCTATCTTTTATAAGAATTTTGCAGATTTTGCAGTATATGTTACGGGATTCTCCCAGAGATATGCAGTCTAGAATCTGCATAGAGTTAGTCTTGACAAACGCACATAGATATCCTGCTCGGGATTACATAGTTTGCTTCCTAATTTTAACTATTATTATCAGAATCACTGCTTACTGCAATACTCTTACAGTATAATTAATTATAATTAATATCTATATATTATATAAGATTTTGCTTCTATATATTTAATTAATTTTTGTCTCTTTTATATTATAATATATCGAAAAGTTTCTCAAATTTAAAGATAACAAAAACAATAATATTTGTAGAAAACAAAAAAGTTATATAATAGAAATAGATTAATTGTTTATAACTTAAGCAACAATTTGCGCAATTGCAATTATAAATATTGTGTCTAATTTTATAAAAAAAAAATTTAAAGTATACAAAATAAAAATAGTATTAATATTAAATTGTACTTAATTCTAAAACTCTCGAAAGTAACAAAAAGTTTGGACTAAGTTTTAAACAACTTGTTGAACAAACTTTTCGATATTTAACTTAATCTCTTAAAAATTTTCAAAATACTTTATCGAATTAAAGATTGTATAAATATCGATATACTTAAAAAAACTAGAAACTAAATTTTAACGCATAGAAGTGTTACAAAAAGTATAAATCTTTTGTAATAAAAAAAACTAGACTCGAAATTACTATTTAAACAGATACTTAAATTAATAACTAGATAGAACTTAGATCTATACTAGATTCAATATATAGAACAAAAAAGAAAAAAGAAAAAAGAGAGATAAAATAATGCTAACTATATAAGATTGCAAACTTTATATCTAGCAAAAGTTAATTTAAATCTAGTTAAGATTTAATTAAGAAGATTAAGCAAGATTAAAACAAAGATTAATTTAATTGACAAATATAGTTAACAAACTACTAATCTAATATTATAACAATATATTTGTATTTCGCAAATATAACTCTAGTAAATCTAGACTAATTGTGTCGAGTTAATTAATCGAGTTCGAATTAATTAATTGAATTAAATCGAATCAAATCAATTTCAAAAGCTAGAATCGAAAAATCGATTTAATTTCTAAAGTAAAAATCGAAATTCGAAGTTAATTTAAGTTAATTTCTAAAGCTAAAATCGAAACTTAACTCGAAAATTAACTCGAATTATTATCTTTAGTAATAATTTAATAAAAATAAATAATTAATTAAATTTAACTAATAAGTATATTAGAGATATCTATTTATTATTGTATTACTATAATATATTATCTATAAAATAGAAAAACTAAATTTAAACTTATTTTATACTATTTTAAGTATAATAATATAATTTTCGATTTCTTAACAATTTGATTCGATTTCTAATATAAAAATTAAAAATTAACTTAAGTTATATTAAGTTAATTCTAAATTAGCATAAATTAAATTAAGTTTTAAATTAATTTCTAAAATTAAAATTGTTAAGTTAAATTAATTCTAATAGTTAGAATTAAAATTCGATCCAACAATTAGTCTAAGAAAATCTAGAAAATATTTTTTAAAGACTTTTGTTCAAGTAGATTCGATAGATTTAATAGATCTACTAGTTTAAAGAAGACAATATAAGAGTTTACTAAACAATATAAATTATATTTATATAATATATTAACAACATTTGTCAAAAAATACTTTGTTAACAATATAACTATATTAGTATTATATAGATATATAATAAATTTATCGAAATCGAACAATATTTGCAATTAATTAAAAAGCTATTAAGATTAGATAATATCTTTTATATTGCAAAAAAATTTAAAAAATATAATAGAGAAAATCGATTTTTATGTAAACAAGATAACTTGTTTAGCGCAATTAACAATACAAATAACTTTATTATATTAATTACTAAAATTATTGTAACTATATAGATTAGAGATAATATTAGCAATAATTAGCAAAACAAAAACAATTGCTAGATATTTATTAAAAAAGAAAATATATTTTTATTAACTATAGATATTATATTTGCAATTAAATAAATTACAAATTAAATAATTCTATATATTTGCAATATTAAAAATAAATAGATAAGCAAAACAAAAGTAATATATTTTTTAGAAAAATTAAAGTCTAATATTTGTTGCTACAATATTAAATATAAAAAGTTAAAAATAATAAATTAGAATATTAATCCAAATAGTATTTATTAATATATTATATAATTTATACAAAGTTAAGTATCTTATTAATTTAGAATTTAAAAAGAGCTTTATTTTGCAATTCTTTATTAAAAATATATAGTTATTTAAAAATATAGAAACTCTCTATTGCTATTGTAAATAGTTAAAAAATATAGAAAAACAATTATTCTAAATTCTATATTATTAATATACAAAATTATAAAATTATTTTTAAATTGATTTAAATCGAAAAATTTAATTTAAATATATAATAATCAAATTATATCTAAATTTATCGAAATAATCTTGCTAAACAATTGAAAAAAAATATTTAAATAATTAATTTTAAAAAGTTTGCACAATTTACTATATTTGCTTTTAAAAATTATAACAAAAATTATATTATACTTTTGTATTAAATATTATCTTCGAAAAAGTTTTAAAAATATATAAGAAAAAAAATTGCGAAATACAATATATTTTAAATTAAAAAATTAATTGTTTCGAATTAACTTAAAAAAATTATAAAAGTTTTTTCGAACAAGTTTTTAAATATATTTAATATATATAATTAAATAAAGTATTTAATTAATTTTGTAAAAAGCAAAGTATTATATACAAAATATATATATAATATATTGCAAAATAAATTAATTACAATATAAAAATATTTTGCAAATATATTAAAAAAAACTAAATATATTTTTTAAATAATTCTATTAAATTTTTAGTATTATTTATAAAGAAATCTAATAATAGTTTATATTTTTGCGTAAACTATTGCAAATTTAATAAGATTACAATTTTTTTTTTTTTTTTTTAAGATACTTAAGTGCTTTATAAATACAAAATATTTTATTAAAATTAATATATATAATATATATTATTATATTTAGATTTGTTAAAACAATAAATAAAAAATAGTTTTTTATATTTAATACAAATAGTTTAAATATTAAATTATATTTTTTAATTTTATTAATACTTTTGCTATCTTTTAATTTTATATAAATTGTATATTAAAATTATATATTAATATTTATTATATAATTTGTTTAAATAATATACTTATTTATTTAGATTTAAAAAAACAATATTAAAATAATATTTGCAAAATACTTTATATATTGTTTAAATATTAATTGTATATAAAGTTATCGAAATATATATTTAATTGCAACAAGATAATTTTTCTAAATTTTATAATTAAAAAGCGAAATATTTAAATAGAATAAATTTTTATTAAAACTATTTAAAAATAATTTGAATTAAAATTAGTAAAGATATTTTTATATTTCTTAAATTTGCAAAATTCTATTAATATTTTATTTGTAAATTTTTTTAAATTATAATATTTTTAATTAATTCAATTGCAAATATAAAAAAGAACAAAGTATATTTGCAATTTATGTATATTAAAAAAGCAAAAAAAGTATTTTAAATACTTAAAATTGTTTTTATTATTGTTTTTATTTTGATATATTATAATTAAAATATTTCTTTTTGCGTAAAAATTAATATATTAAATTGTAAAACAAAAGATATACTTAGTTAATTTAATAAAAATATACAATAATATTTTATTATATTTATTAGTTACAAATTTAAAGAATTTAAACTTTGCTAAAATATATATAATAAAAAACTCTATACTATTGTATTAGTTTTTAAGTTTTAAAGATATTATTTATAAAATAGTAAATATATTATTTGTATAATTATAAATTATAACAATCTTTGTTACTTTATAATTATAAAGAAACTCTTAATTAAATAAATTTATTAGATTAAGAAATTAGTTGTATTTAACTTTAATATAAAATATTGCAAAAGAAAACTCAATTTTGCAAATATATTATTAAAAAGATCTAATATTATAAAATTCGATAATAACAAAAATAATAATAACAATTTTTTGTCTATTTTATAAAACAAGTTTTGCAACTCGAAATATTAATCGAAATTGTAAAAAAATAAAAATATTTTTGCTATAATTAGACTAATTGTCGAATCGAGTTTCGATTTCAACTTTTGAAATTAACTTAACTTATTAGTTCTACTATTAGAAATCGATTTAAAACTTAATTTGATTTTTTATTATTTTAAAATTAAATTAACTTAATTCGACTTAATTTTTAATTTTAATATTTAAAATTAAATCGAATTGCTAAGAAATCGAATCTAATATTATTATATTAAGATTTTCTATTTTTGAATATATATTATTATATTTTTGAATTTTTCGTTATAGTATTAAGTAATATACTTTAACTTAAAAGCTAATCTTATTTATATTATTTTAGAATAACTTATTTATATTAGTTGTTATTTGTATTACTTTTTTATATTATTTTTTTATTTTTAAGTTTCTTTTTTAAATTATTTAAGAATATTGTTATATTATATTTATATTTTTGTTTGCAAAATATCGAACTTTTTAAAAGCTTTAAATTACTTATTGTTTTTAAACAAAAAAATTCTAGCAAATCTATTTTTTGCAATTTGTTATTTAGTAGTTTATATTTTAATTAATTTGCAAGTTAATCTAATTAAAATTTTCTTACTCTTGCTATTAATAATAGAATTTTTTTTTTCGCAAAATATTTAACAAAATATTTATCAATTATTTATTGCTTGTTTTAAGAGAAAAAAACAAATATATTAAACAAAATACAAATATTAATATACAATTTTAAGTATAATAGTTACAAACAATTGTTAACAATAATATTTTAAACAAAACTTAATCAAGACTTGTTAATTTATATTAAGCAAAAAAAATTAATATAGAAGTATAATTTAAGTTTTAAAACAAATATATTTAAATAGTTTTAATTGTAGATAATATTTCAAAAATTGTATACAAAAGTTGTTACAAAATTTTAAATTATTTTACTATTTATAATTGTTCGAATATATTAAATATAAAGAAATATTTTCTATTTTTTCTTGTTTAAAATAAAAACAATTTTAATTGCAAATTACAATTAATCTAGTCTTTAATTGTATAAATTACAATTAGTAATATATATAAATAATATATAACTAACAATTTATTAAAAGAAAAATTATATTAATTTGTTGTTATTCTTTATTTAAGATAATTAAGAAAATTAACTATATAAGATTTTTGTAAATTTGAATTTGTCTTTTTAAATTATTAACAATTTTAACTTTCGAAAGTTATTAGAAATACTTTGCTCAAATTTAATACTTTTAAATTGTATTAAACTATTTAAGATAATTCTTTTAAAATATAATTAAATTTGTAAAAAAATTAAAATAAATCTTAGAAATATTTAATATATTTTTATTGTTTTAAATATATAATTTAGTTCTTAAAGAGTTGTTTATCTAAAAGTATTAATATATTAAATAAATATTATATTTTAATTTCGCAAATATTTAATTAAATTTATTTTTCTGAATATTAAGTATATAGATTGTTAATTAATATTAAAGCTTGTAAAGATTTTAAAGTCTTTCAAAATTAAAGATAAACTTTTTAAGATTATTATTAATAACACAAGTAATAACAATATATTTAAAAACAAATTAGAAAAAATTCTAAATTAACAAAAGTTTTAATAAAACAAACAATAAAATTTTGTATTTTATTTAACTTATATAATTAATTTTGTAACTTAAAATTTTATTTTAACTTTAAAATCGAAACTAATAAATAATAATATTGTTATACAATTAAAGAATAAACAATTTTAAGATATTGCAAGAAGTATAGATTTTAATTTTATTAGATTTTAATTTTGATAGTTGCTATTAATAACTTAGTTTAATATTTGTTTCGATTTAAAGTTTTTCAAAAAAGAATTAATAAAAAGTTACAAAAACTAATATAAGATATTTATATTTATTAAAATTCAATTTATTTTATACGCAATTATATTAATCTTTAAATAAAGAAATATTTTCAAAATTTAAAATTTTAACAAATTAAATTTAATAAAAGCAAATAAAACTTAGTTTTGTTTATTAATAATATATTAAATTTTTTTACAAATATATTCTTATAGTTTTGCAAACAATTAATACAAATATTTATTTAGAATTTCGAGTATTCGATACAATATTTAATTATCTTAAATATCTAAAAAAGATAGTAAAAATTAATATTTATTTTTTAAAAAATATTATACTTAAAGCTTGCAATAAAACTTTGATAAAGTTTGCAAAATACTATTTAAAAACAAAAAAATTAGACAATATATTATATAATCTTGTTAATATTCTAGATTTTACGCAAAAAGTTAGTCTTTATAAATTATAAAATAAGAAAGAAAACAACAATACTATTAACTACAAGAATAAATATAAGATAGAATTTAAGAACTATTATTAATATTATTACAATTTAATTGCTAATTAAAAAATAAAAGCGCAAAGAGCAACTATTATTAAAGAGATAATACAATATAATAACGTATATAATTTTTTACTAATATTAATATAGTTTATTGTAATTATTACAAGATTTTTACTTTAATAGTTGCAACAGTTTTATTTAATTTAAAATAAAAACAATCGATATCTTTATATTAATATTGTAGAAAATAAATATTTAATTTAGAAATATTAAAGAAATAATATATTAAACTTTCTAAAGTTAACGCAAATAATTTAAAATATACTTTTATATTTAGTATTATTAGTAGATATTAAATAAACTTTTAGTTTTATTTAAAGAATATATTAATAAAATTGGTTTTAAATAAGTTTGTAAACAATTAAGTAAATTATAATAATTAAATACTTTAATTGTACTATAAATCTAGACGCAAAAAAGATTGTTCTTAAATTGTAAAATATATATTGTAAAAAAAAAAATAACAATTAAGCAATAAATAAAGAAAAAATAAATTTAATAATTACAAAAATTATTAAGTACTATTAGTAATAATACAGAGAAATAATATATTTAATAAATTAAATTTCTAAAAAAAATTTATTAATAGTAAAATTTCGAAAATTCGAGTCTTAGCTAATACAAAGAAAAATTATAATTATTCGAAAAAAACAATATATTATGTTTGTTTAAAAAAAAGAATACAATATTATTATAAAATTTTTAACTTAGAAAATCGAGTTATTTTATAAAATTCTTAACAAAAAACAAATTTCTTAGCTAGAATATTATATACTTTGCGTAAATAATCGCAAAATTCGAATCTATAGTACGCAAAATATTAGTTATAATTCTATTATTATAATAGTAATACAAAAAGATAATATACTTATTAAAAAAAAAAAAATTATAAATATCTTTGTTTCTTTTTAAACTATTACTAAAATAGAACTTTAAATACAATAATCGATTTAATTATATTTATAATTATTAATTTTATTATAAAGAAGTTTACAAATTAAATACTAAAATACAATTTAAAAATAAGAAAATTAATCGATTTTTAGTATTTTCGAATTCTATAAAAAGTAACAATATTGAGCTTCTATTTTTATGTATACTATCGCAAAATATTAGTATATTAATCGAAGATATATTACTTGTTTGTATTATCTTAATTATATTAGTATTTTAAATACTTTTTTTTTTAATATTTTTTTCTTTTTAAGACTTTTCTTTGTTTGTATTTATTTTATTATATTTAAATTAAGAAATTAATTTATTGCAAAAAGACTTTAAAATAAATTAATAAACTAACGAATTAAATATATTAATTTTAGATAAGATATTTTGTATTACTTGTATATATTATCTATTTATTTTATATAAGTTATTAAAGAAAATAATAAAATTAACAATATTAAAAAGAGATTTATATAAATATAAAAAAAAGATATTAAATTTGAGACAAAATTTAAAAAAGTTATAATAAAATAAGTAATAATTTTAATAATTTTAACTAGTACAAATGCGTTAAAAAATTGTATAAAAAAAGAGATATAAATTAGTAATTAACAATAAGAGTATATAATATAAATAACAAAACAATTAACAAATATAAACTTGCATAATATATTA
>JAABUS010003547.1_pt1 | contig 25042 bp, 36 predicted proteins | sample 5560161 | NCBI WGS metagenome assembly JAABUS01 (sample SAMN10711885, study PRJNA513376) | rock metagenome | isolation source: Antarctica rocks | place: Antarctica: Victoria Land, Trio Nunatak nord | collected 2016-01-04
CGACTCCTCACCGCTCGAGGCCCGAGCAACCAGCCGATCGACCGGGGTTGCACCGACCCTCACATCACCTCGCGAGGAATCCGGGAGCCTCGCCGGTTAGTACGGTTAAGAAGCCACATCACCGTGTCGAAAGTGCCCTCGGTGACGTAGTTGAAAATCTGCACCTCGGGGTTCTTGTTGCCCTGGCGCAGGATGCGACCCTCCCGCTGCTCCAGATCCGCCGGGCGCCACGGCACGTCGAGGTGATGCAACGCGATCGCGCGGTCCTGAATGTTGGTGCCGGTGCCCATCTTCTCCGTCGACCCCATCACCACGGCCACCTTGCCGTTGCGGCAGTCCCCGAACAGCGCCGCCTTGTCCGCCGGCTTCGGGTAGTCGTGGATGAACCGGATCCCCTCCGCTGCCATCCCGCGGGCCACCAGCTCCTCACGCAGCCCCTCATACAGCGACCACCGGCCGTCTTTCTGGTGCGGGGTGGAGCGGTCGCAGAAGATGATCTGCAACCCACCCGGAAGAGGTTCGGAGTGCCCGGCGTCGTCGTGGTACACGGTGTCGCGGGTCTGCTGCCACACCCGCTGCACCTGGGTGGCCACCAGGTCCACCCGGCCACCGTCCAGGGGCTCGGGCAGGTTGGCCATCCGTTCGTCCATCGACGCGTTCCGGCCGTCGTTGGACACTTTCAGCGAGTTGTCGAAGTCGGGTCGCTTGGGGTCGAAGTGCGCTCCCCGCCACGCCAGGTCGGTGATGAAGTCGCGGACCTCCTGCGTGGCCTGCTTGCTGATCACCTGCCGCGCCCCGGTCTCCAACTCGGGGATGCGCCCACTGTGCGAGACCTGCTCGCGGGTAACCGCGTCGGTGTACACCGAGCTCATCGTCACCAACTCGGGCACGTTCACGAACTCCCCCACCCGCGTCACCGGGCGCAGCGTGCTGCCGGTGGCGTTCATCTCCACCGTCGTGGTGGTGCCGGTGAACACCGCACCCCACGCGTCGATGCCACCCACCTCCGCGGCGTCGAGGAGGTCCGGGCGTAGGTAGGACTGCATCACCCACATCTCCCCCAACGAGTTCGCCACCGGGGTCCCGGTGGAGAACGTGGCCACCCGCTCCGGACCCGGCGCCCGCCCCTCGGCGAGGTCGCGGTCGCGGCGTTGATCCCGCAGCACCGCGAGCTTCATCACCAGGTCCTCGGCCTGCTGCGCGCCGGGAGTGCACGCCAGCTCCGCCACCCCCGACGGCCGTAGTTAACTTTTAAACATGTGCGCTTCGTCGATTTCACCGCTCGGCAGCCGTGTGTGGGGCGGCTGGATGGCCATATCTGCGGGCATCACGTGTGTCACGCATGCCGTCGACACTGAGCGGTAGGCGATCGGTTCCAGCCATCACAGACGCTCGTTTGCCCATTGTGGGATTGTGGGCGTATAGTTGTGTAAGTAGAGAGAACCCCGCTGGAGGAGGCGCCGTGACAATTCTGGTTGAGACGGACAGCCGGAGCCGGGTGGTGATCCCTGGGCACGGGAACCAGCGTTTCCTGGTGCAGGAGAACGCCGACGGCAGTCTGTTGCTCCAGCCGGCGGTGGTGGTGACCGAGGCCCAGCACGAGTACGACAGCGATCGGGAATTGCGGGAGCTTCTGGCGCGGGCCACGGCGTCACCGACCGTGCGTCGCAGCCGCCAGCGCCGCACCGCGTGAGCAGCGCGGGCGACTACTCCGAGGTCGCCGACAAGCACCTCGACGCGCTGGAAGCGGGACCCGACATTGATCTCTATAACGCGGTGCTGGATGCGTGCGAGCTGATCTTCCGGATGCCCGATCAGGCGCAGGCGTTATCGACGGCGATCACGACGGTCGACGGGATCCGGTTCCGGCTGCCGGTGGTCGGCCACCCGCCGTTCAAGGTGTTCTGGTCATCGGATGGCCCGCGGATCGAGGCTGTGTTCCCGCACCCGTAGGTCGAGCCGTCGACGTGGCGCGCGGTGCCGGCCGGTTCACCGGGGGCGCGGGTCGACAGGGCACGGGCTCGGCGGGTTCGACTGCTGCGGCGTGCCGGTGCCGGCGGTCACGGCAGGATGTGGTGCGTGGCAGAACAGATCACCATCGACCAGGCTCTCGAGGCGTTTCTCGAAGAGCAGCGTGCGCGTCTGTCGGCCCGCACGATGCGCAGCTATGAAGAGGTGGTGGAGCTGCTTCGTCACTCGCTCAACCGCTACGCGCCGAACACGCTCGACACGCGGGAGCACAAACGTTGGGAGCGGGCGTTCGAGGCCGGGGACGAGGACGCCTTCTGCCGCCTGTTCGGCCCGGAGCACATCCTGGGGAATTTCTCGGAGTTCCTGGGCTATTTCATGATCCACAAGGTGATGGCCGGACAGGAACTGCTGCGCGCGGCGGGCACGGTGACCAAGAAGCTCGCGACCTGGCTCTACGAGCAGCACTACGTCAGTGACGAAGAGCGGGAGATCGCGGTCGAGCAGGGCACCGAGGCGGCCCGGGACCTTCCGCGGGCTGAACGGCTCGCGGCGCTGCTGTACGAGCAGAGCCGCGGCACGTCGTCGTTTGATCCGGACGATCTCGGCGCGGCGGAGTTCGTCGAGGACTATCTCCTGATCGAACGTGTCGAGCCCGGCGCCCTGTACTTCGAGGGCGGCGTCGGGCCGGTCGCGGTCTCCGCGAAAGCCTGCGCGCTCGCCGAGGTCGGCTGGGGGATCGACATCTCCCTGGCGCGGTTGGAGGGGACCTGGCGGATCGTCGAGGTCGGCAACGTCTACCCGATGTAGACGTCGCGAGCCGTCTAGCTGAACCGAGACTCAGCCCAATCACCAACCAATGCACAACCCACTCCAGATTTCATGTCTCAACACCGCAACTATGCCGTACAACGGTTAGCTGACGCGGGGGCCGCTGTGGGTGGTGCGGGCGGTATGGAGGTGTACCCGGGTGGCGATGTCGGGTTCGCCCAGGGCGCGGGCGAGGTCGTGGCAGACGTGGTCGGTGGCGGTGGTGATGGTGGGGAGGTCGGCGGTGGGCTCGATGGTGATGGTGAGTTGTAGAGTGCGCCGACCACGGTCGGTGATGGCTTTGCTGTTGGCGGAACGCACCCCGGGGGTGTCCAGCACGGCGTCGGCGGCGGCAGAGACCAGCGCATTCAGGTCGACGGTGAGCTTCCCGGCTGTGCTGCTGCCCGACAGTCGTGTTTCGCCGATGGAGTGCCGGGAGAGGTGGGTGCGTAACCACCACAGGGCCAGCAGGGCGAGGAGCACCCCGGCGGCGCCGACGGCCCACGGCCACCAGCCCTGTTCGGCGGCGCGACGCAGCCATGGGGCCCGCACGGTTCCGGTAAGGCGATCCCACCACGTGGCGTCCCACACCACCGCCCCGACACCGAGGACAAGCGCCACCGCGCCTAACACGAAGAGCAGGATGCGGTCGATGGCGGCGAGGGCGCGGCTCACTGGGAACCTCCGATGTAGCGGGCCTTGACCTTGACCCGGGGGGCACGCCGCAGCGCGGACAGGCGATCACCGACCGCGTCGGTGACGGCGGTGCGCACCTGCGCGGAGTCTCGGGCAGTGGTGGTGGCTTTCACGGTGACGGTGCGGCGGGTGGCCGAGGTCGACGCGGAGACCACACCCTCGACGTTCTCGACGGTGGGTTGGACGAGGCGGGCGAGGTCACCGGGTCGCATCCAGGCACCAGGGGTGCCGGACAGGGAGATCTCGGTGCGCTTGCGGGGTTTGAGGGCGGCCAACAACCACCACAACCCGAGCACCGCGAGACCGATGCCGGCGGGGATCATCCACGTGCGCGCCATCAGACCATCGATGGCGTTGGCAGTGTTCTTGGTCCAGGACGAACCGCCGAACGCGCCGGCCGCGACGAGGGCGTCGCGGATACCGACCACTCCCAGGGCGAGCACCACCAACGCCAGCAGCACCGCCCAGGGTGCGACGGCGGGTGTAGCAGTCGGAGTGCGCCCCGCGGTGGGCTCCACCGGTGCTGCCGCCGAATCCGGGCCGACCTCTTCCCCGGCGGTGGTGTCAGTCGGGTCTGCGGCACTCGGATCTGTGGTCTTGGGATCTGTGGTCTTGGTGTGTGCGGAGTGGCGGGGCCCGGTGGGGGTGCTCATTGCACGCTCCTGGTCCTCGAGGAGGAGGTGCTGTCGTGCACGACAGCGGTGACGGCCACGTCGACGGCGTCCACGGTGAGCCCGGCCAGGGTGCGCAGCTGCTCGGTGACGTTGGTACGGACCGCGGCGGCGGTATCGGGTAGCACCGGCGGCCACGCCACCGCGATGTGCACGCGGGCGCGGACGTGTCCCCCGGCGACAGTGGTCTCGACGCGGGGCAGGTCGCGCCCGGTCACCCGGTTCAGACCGCTGGAGTGGGGCACCACCCCGGAGGTGGTGGTCGCGGCGTGCGCGGCGATGCGGTCCACCACCTTCTCCCGAACGTGCAACGCACCCCGCTGCCCGGCCTCGAGGGGGGTGCTGTTCTCAGCCACGGCCCTTGCCTCGCAGCAACGCGCCCAAGTCGATCTCGCCGTCGAGGGCACCGCCGATGATGTAGCCGAGGACGCCGAGGACGAGGGCGAGCAGGAAAGCACCGAAGCCCCCGACCGCGGCGGCGATACCGAGCAACAAGCCGGCAAGTAACCCAACAGTGGAGGTGGTCATGATCTTGGGTCCAATCTGTGCAGTGGTGGTCGAGACCAAACAAGGTGGTGCGCATCCCGCTCGGGTGCGCCGAGGCGGCATCTGAGGCTCCGGATTTCGGTCATCCTCGGGTGGTCGTGGCTGCGTCGGTAGGTGATGTGACGTCTTCCACGGTGACGTTCACCGGTCCGGGCACCAGAGCCGCTACCGCGGTGCGGACTTGCTGCGCGGTGGCGAAGACCGGGGCCCCGTAGGTGAGGCTGAGGTGAATGTCGGTGACGTCTTCGGTGAGGCGCACCCCGGGCACTCGCCGCCCGGGCAGGTAGGTGGCGGTTTCCCCGAACATCCCCCCATGCAGACCGGTGACCCCGCGCACGGCCAGCACGGCCGCAGCCACTTGGTCGGCGAGCTCCGCGCCTGCGGGCTCGGTCATTGCACCCGGGCGGGGGCGTCGTTGTCGTCGTCGTTGCTGCCGTCGTCGAGGTAGACGTCGTGCACGGTGACGTTGACCTCGGTGACCTGCAGCCCGGTCATCCGCTCGACAGCCTCGATCACGTGGCGGCGGATCCCCGTGGCGAGGTCGGCGATGGCGACGCCGTAGTCGGCCACGATGTCCAAGTCGATCGCGGCTTGCTTCTCCCCGACCTCGACCGACACTCCTTGGGAGTGGTTGGTGCGTGCACCGGGAATACGCTCCCGCAACGCCCCGACCGCTCGCGCGGTGCCACCACCCACGGCGTGCACACCGTCGACATCGCGGGTGGCGATCCCCGCGATCTTGGAGACCACGGTGTCGGCGATGGTGGTGCTACCCAGCGAGCTCACCAACGCAGAAGACTCACCCCGCGACGCCACATCTTTGGACGAGGACGAGGACGAGGACGGGGACGACTGAGTGCTGCTCATCAGAACCTTCTCTTGTTAAGCGGGACAGGGAAAACTTTGGGCATTTGCGGGGGTGCAGGGAGCCCACCGGGCATGCACGCCCAAAGCATAGGAACTCGATCACCCCGGCAAGCTCCCGTGCGGTGCGTGTCGCACCGAGTGCGGGCACTTGGCCCGCGACTTCGCAGGTGGGTTGCGGGCAATGCCGTGCAGGGTGGGCTCGTCATCGACGTCGTGGTCGGTGGGGTGCCAGGCGGCGGTAGCCGGCCCGGCCGAACAGGATGATCGTGACGATCAGGAGCAGCGCACACAGGACCGCCGCGATGGCGAGGATGCCCGCCAGGACCAGTTGGTGGAACAACGCCGCCACTGCGGCACCCGCGGCGGTGGCGAGCAGGCCGAGAATGAGGCTCATGGGAGTCCTTTCCCGAGTGGGGTTTCACCCGCCGCTCACGCGCCGGGTGAGGCATCAGAGCGAACTGGCGGACCAGCCGAATCGACCGGGCCTGGTCGCCCATGGTGGGGGCGTTTAGCCGGAGTTGGTGGCTGGTGTTCAGTCTGTGAAAAGGTCCTGTGCCTGCTCGGCGATGTCGGTGAGGCCGCCTTTGGCCTGGGCGTCCTTGTCCTCGTTTTTCAGGCTGTCGTCGCCGGTGATGTTGCCGGTGACGTTGCCGGTGGCTTCCTTGGCTTTACCGCCGAGGTCTTCGGTCTTGGTGCCGATCGTGTCGTCGAGGCTCATCTGCAGCTCTCTTTCTGGAGGGTCCGGTGCCCCAGGGCGGTGGGCTGGTGGTCCTCAGCCCTGGTTCCGGTTGGTGAGCTGGGACAGGTCGAGCTTGCCCTCGGCCATGCGCCCGGCGAGCAGCCCGAGGGCGCCGAGGACCAGCACGGTGAGGAAGGCGCCGAAACCGCCGAACGCGGCCGCCAAGCCCAAGGCGATCCCGGACGCGAGTCCGAGGGTGGTGGCATTCATCAATTTTCTCCTTTGCTGCCCCGACCGGCGCACCGCGGCGCTGGTCGAGACGCGCTGAGTCTGCGATCGGTGCATCGTGTCGTACTGGGTAGACACCGACCAAGTGAAAACGTCACGACCCGGTCGTGGATGCCCTGTCTGCCGCGGACGAATCGTGGGGGTCGATGGGCGGGGTGTGCAGGGCGCCCCGGTCGATGTCGGTGACCACAATCCGCAGGTGGGCTGCCGCCCACACCGTGCCCTGCAGCGCCGCGCGCAGCGCCGTCTCGGCGCACCTCAGCAACGGCGGCAGCGGCAGGCCGGTGGCCACGACCCGGACTTCCACCAAATCCACGTCGATGTCCAGGGCCAGGACGTCGTGGTCCCAGGGCACTCGTGCGATCACCGGCACCGTCAAGGGGGTTGCGGGGCGCAGGCCCGCAACACCGTGCAGCGCAGCCAACAGTGCCCTGCTCACCTCGGCGCCGGTGGTCATCGCCCACCAGTTCCCGCGAGATCAACATCCAGAATGGACACCGTGACCCCGTCCACGGCCAGACCGGTCGCTGCGGTGACAGCACGGGTCAGGGTGCGTTGCACCGCGTGCCCGACCGCGGCAGCCTGATCCTGGGCGGAGGTCACCACATCCACCTCCAACCAGACCCGCCGCCGATCCTGCGGCGCACGGGAGGTCTGGTTGAACGTCACCCGCACCCCCTCGGTCGGTGCCGGATCGAGCCCTTTGCTGTGCTGGCGTGCCGAGCGGCTCACCGACCCGACCAGACCGAGCAGGCCCGGTTCCAACCGCACCACCCCGGCAACAGTGCTCGCGGCGTGCGCAGCGACCGCGGCCACCACCGCCTCCGTGATCACCCACTCCGCGGAGGCGGTGGCGGCGGGGCCGGCGCCCCCCGGGGGTCCCACATCCCTGCTGGGTTCTGCGCCCCCCGCATCGCTCGTCCGCACAATAAGGTCCTTACTGCTCGGGCCGGGGTCAGGCGTCATAAAGGTCAGTGACGATCACGTCCAGGCGGGCCACCCGCACCCCTATCCCCGCGGCAGCAGCAGCGGACACCCGTTCCCGGACCACCTCCAGCTCACCTGCGGCGAAGCTGCGATAACTCACCGCCACACTCAACTCCACCTCCACCGTCCCGACACCACCGGCGTTATCAGCACCGGGGGTAACGGGGGTAGCGGTGACGCGACAGCGGCGGGCATGAACCCCCACCACACTGTCGGCAGCGAACCGCAACACCGTCGCGGCGGCCTGCTCGCTGATGAACACTGCCCCGGGTTCGGCGCTGGGCAACGCCACCATGTCGTGGCGCCGGGCTTCGGCGCGGACCGCGGCCATGATCCGGTCGGTCAAACCCACCGACGGCTCAAGGGGGTGCTCGACGAGGTGCCCGGTCACCTCCCGCAGCACCAGCAGGCTCTCCCGAGCGGCGCGGCAATGCGGGCAGGTCTGCTCGTGCTCGCCGCCGCCGCCGGCCTCGAGCTCCTCGAGACGGTCCCACGCCGACTCGATGTCGCGGCCACACGCCAACAGGTAACCCTGAGCCGTTGAGTTCATTGCCATGGTGCCATCACCTCTGCCAGTTGTCCCCGTGCTCGCGCAATCCGTCCGCGTACCGCGGTACGCGTGGTGCCCACGGCCTGCGCGATCTCATCGTAGGAGCGGCCGTGGACCTCCCGCAGCAACCAGCAGGCACGCTGCTCACCGGTCAACCCCTGCAACGCCGTATTCAACGCGGCCATCTGCTCGCTGATCTCGATCGCCCGCTCCGGACCTGGTTGCGGGTTCCGTGGTTCCTGCTCATCGAGGGAGATGTCCGTGGTGGACCGGCGGGCGCGGATGACGTTCAGGCACCGGTTCGTGGTCGTGCGGTACAACCACCCCACAAAGGCGGCGTCTTGCTGTAACTGCCCCAGCCGCCGCCACGCGGTCAGGAACACTTCCTGCACCACATCCTCGGCATCAGCCCTGCTGGACAGCATCCCCGCCGCCAGCCGGTACATCGGCCCCTGATATCGGCGCACCAACTGCTCATACGCCGCCACGTCACCGTCGCGGGCCCGCATCACCAGCGTGACATCATCCAACCCTTCCCCGGCACCCGCCGGGGAGGCATCAGGGTCGACGTCGACCGGCGTCCTCACCAGCGGCCCCTACCTGCACCGGGCATCAGACAGGTTCCCCTCCAACTGCTGCCTCCCGCACGCCACGGTTGTCACGAAAGTAAGGACACACCAGGGCTCAGAACGTCACGAGGACTCCACGCCGAACCGGTAACCGAGCCTCAGTTCCCCGAATAACCGCTGCGGGCCGTGACAAACCTGCCCGGTGCCGTGTCCTATGTTGCGTGACGCGTCCACCTGGGACGTCGCCTGAAGGAAAGGGAGCTGCAGATGGGCCTCGACGACAAGATCGGCAACAAGACCGAAGACCTCGGCGGTAAAGCCAAGGAAGCCACCGGCACCCTCACCGGCGACGACAGCCTGAAAAACGAAGGCAAAGGCGACCAAGCCAAAGCCGGACTCAAAGGCGCCGTGGAGAACCTGAAAGACGCTGTCGGCGACATCGCCGGCAAAGCCAAGGGCAGCGGCAACAAGTAGGCCACCTCAGCGGTGGGCAGCGGTACCGAGATCCGCTGCCCACCGCCCGCACCCGTCAGCGATAAAACAGACGGAGCAATTCGTGCTGGACGGCAATCCCGCCGCACCCTCCACTGATCCGTCCGGTCGACTTGGCATCCTCTCCACCTGGAGTTCATTGGGGTCGGCATCGCCACCCATGCGGTTTGGATCCGCCCTCTGCCCGCGTCGCAGCCTGCCCAACCCAGGAAAGCCCCTGCTCCCAAGGAGCTCTCAGTGCCCACACCGTCCGAACCAGGGCGCACCGGGACAACCCGGCAGGCCAGTGTCGCGCACCCGCGCAGCGGATTGGGCATCGCTGCCCTGGTGCTCGGCATTGTGGCGATCGTTGCCTCGGGCACCATGATCGGCGGCATCGTGTTGGGAATTATCGCCGTCATCCTCGGGGTCCTCGCCCGCTCCCGCACCATGAAGGGCCAGGCCACCAGGGGTGGGGTCGCGCTCGCCGGAATCATCACCGGTGCCTCGGCGTGGTGGTGATGCTGATCGCCACGATCGCGCTGGTCCGCGACGCGGCCACCCACGAGGAGGAACTGATCCCGCAGCCGGCGCCCGTGCCCCGATGAAGACGCCAGCGACCGAGGGGGGACCTCCCGACCACGCCCGAGGCACCGAGTCGATGCACCACCGCGGTGCCTTCCCCAGCAGCGACAGCGAGTCTGGACGCCGCTGATCCCCCGACACCATGCCCGCGGAGAAAGTCGAAAACTTCGGTGCACCGACACACCGCTGGGACGCCCCGGCCAACCCGACGAGCTCGCCCCGGTCTACGTCCTGCTCGCCTCCGATGAGGGCAGCTACTACACGTTGACCTTGGCATTGTCCGGTACCGGGCCCGGTGTCGCCGCCGCGCAGACCGCGGCGACGCCTTCGACCGCAACCACTACCCCCCGGCATTGGGGAGAAGCACCCGGGCACACACACCGGCACGCACACGGGCACGGATAGCCCGTACTCGCGGAAGGTGGCCCCGGCCGCGCGGGGGGACGGTCGCGGGCCGGGACCACCAATACGGTAGCTACCCGAAGGACCGCCGGTGGTTCCCACCGTTGGGGGTGCACTGTCAGAGTTGGTGGGAACCGGTCAGCATCGTGGACGGGCCTGTGCGGGAGCCGGGGTCAGTACCGGAAAATAATTGCTCGTTGTTGGCCGTGGGCACCACCGGCCTTCGTTGGGTACGGCTGGGTGGGGGCGGGCTGCTTTAGGGCTGTCGGGGAGGGGACCGTTGCGTGGCGCCACTGTGTCGTGTGGGGGCCGCTCGCACAGGGAGCGGCACTGTCTCGGCGTCCGCGTGGTGTGTGGGTTTCCTGCCGGCAGTGGTCAGGTCGGTCGTCCGGGTCCTGGTGCTGCGTGGGGTGGGGATAGTCGGGAGGAACTCCTCGATTTCAGCGATGAGCAGCTCCCCTTCCCACTCCAGGTAGGCCCACTCGAGATCGTTGTCTGTGGTTTCCGCGCGCTCGGGTGCGGGTGCCGTGTCCGTGAGGCTCATCGGATGCTCACCTCCTGTCGGGTTGCGCTGCTGTGGTGCGCTCAGGCGTTGATGGTTTGCCTCTGGTGGGAGTTGGTGATCGCCACCTTGCGGGGTTTGGCTTTCTCCGCGACCGGAATGGTCAGCCGCAACACCCCATCGTCGTAGCGGGCGTCGATCTTCTCGGTGTCCAGGTTGTCCCCGAGGAACAGTTGCCGGCTGAACACCCCGGTGGGGCGTTCCGCAGCCACCATCTCCTTGTTCGGATCCCGCGGTTCCCGCTCGGCGTGCACAGTCAGGGTGTTGCGCTCCACATCCAGCTCCAGCGAATCTGCTTTCACCCCGGGCAGGTCGAACTCGACCACAAACGCCTCACCCTCACGCCAGGCATCCATCGGCATCACCGCCGGCCGCGCCGCGGTACCCAACACCTGCTGGGTCAAGCGGTCCAGGTCGCGGAACGGATCGGTACGCATCAACATCGTGGCCACCTCCAAAACCCTTCCTGCGTGTCGTCGTCTCCAGCACAGCATCTCTGTCATCTGCTGTAGATTTGTTGTACCATCACATGGAGCAGCATACAAGAGGTCAACCACAACAGGAGGAGACGGAGATGAAGCACGCCGTGATCGCGATCCCGGTGCACACGCTGCTGGTGCTGGGCGTGCTGACTGCCGCACTCACCCCTTTGGCCCCGGTGCTCGCCGTCCCCCAGATCCGGCGCGCAGCCCGGGCACTACTGCCCTGACCGCACCCACAAGCAACCGCCGACAGTAGAAGAGGTTCACCATGCAAACACCCCCGTCGCGACCACGCCGTACCGGCAAGGGTGTGTACGGCATCTCGGTGGCCTCGGAGCTGTCCGGGGTCGTTGCCCCCACCCTGCGGCTGTACGAACAGCACGGGCTGCTGTCCCCCGCCCGCAGCGACGGAGGAACCCGGCGCTACAGCGACGACGACCTGGACCGCGTACACCGCATCACCGAGCTCACCGACGCCGGAATCAACCTCACCGGCATCGCCCACATCCTGAAACTGCAACAAGACAACACCCAGCTGACCACCGACAACGCCGAACTCCGCGCCGAGAAGGACAACGACCATGGTTGAGCCCACCACGCCCAGCGACGAGGTCCCCGAAGCCGACCTCCTCGCCCAGCACACCCCCGCCACCGACACCGACGAAAACACCGACGGAAACCTGACCCCAGCGGGGATCGGCACCCGATGGGACGCCGACGAAGCCGACCAGCTGGAGCAAGCACGCGACGTACCCGAGCCCGAGGACGAACACCGCGACGACGAACACAACAGCTGAGGCCTCCCGGGGTCACGGTCAGAAACATCACTGTTTTCTTGCCCCAGGACTATCCGGACAACAGTGCGTCCGCTGCCCGGAGGGTGATCGATGGTGATCCCGCCACCACATGGGTCCACCAACGGGTACCGCAACCCCTTCTCGACGTCTCCCCCGGGACCACACCGGGCGGTGTCGAGTCCCCATCGGTGAACAAACAACCCAACGAGACCGCTGGGCATGGTGACCTGGATCATCGCCTCGAAATGCGGCCGAAGCCGGCGCCCGGCAGGGGTGGGGTCAGGGGGTTGATCTTGCGGGGGGGGCGGTGATGGCTGCTGCGGATAGGAGGGCCGATACCTCCCGAAGGTGGTCTTGATGCGTGCACCATTGTCCGCATACCCTCTGGGCGGGATGCTGCCGGTGGCCGCGGCCACGGTGGTTTTCGTCGCCGGGTGCACGTCTTCAGCGTCGACTCCGCCTCCACCGACCACCAGAGTTGCAGCCACCACGACGGCCGCTGCTCCGAGCGGGGTTTCGACTGGTGCACCCGGCGGGGACATCCCCGCGCTGGTTCGGCAGGTGGAGCCCTCGGTGGTCACGGTGCTCACCGAAACGGGTCTGGGCAGCGGCATTGTGTACAAGGCCGACGGCACGATCGTCACCGATGCTCATGTGGTCGTCGGCGCCAGTCAGGTGAAGGTGGCCTTCGCTGATGGCCAGCAGGTGGCGGCAAAGATTCGGGCCGCTGATCAGGTAACGGACGTCGCTGTCCTGCAGGCTGACCGGGCGGGTTGCCGGCGGCGACATTTCAGAAAGCATTGCCGGAGGCGGGGGCGCTGGCCGTGGTCTTGGGCAGTCCGTTGGGGTTTCAGGACACGGTCACCTCGGGCATCATTTCGGGGCTGCATCGCCAGATTCCCGGCTCCGCCTCGACCGGTGCTCCGCTGGTGGATTTGATGCAGACCGACGCGCCGACTCGCCGGGTAATTCCGGGGGTGCGGTACTCGACGGGCAAGGACACGTCGTAAACATGAGTGAGGCCTACATTCCTCCGTCCGCGGGTGCGGTGGCCCTCGGGTTCGCCACCCCCGCGGCGACGGTCGTGGACGTCGCGGACCAGCTGCTGGCCACCGGCACCGCTGAGCATGCCTATGTGGGGATTCAGCCCGCCACGCTGACCCCGCAGATCGCCCCCACCGGAACACCCCCCGGGTGGGGGCGTGCGGAGGTGCCGTCAGGACTTGGCGATGGCCAGACCGAGGAAGATGCCGACGATGAGGCCCGCTCCGCCAGCGCCCATTGTCGCCCAGGTACCCGCATGGGAGGCGGCGGTGGTCGCCGCTTGGCCTGCCTGGGTGGCCTGGGCGCCGGTCTGGGTAGCGACCTGGACTGCTTGGGCCGTTTCCAGCGAATGCACACGCTCGGCGAGGTCTTGATCATTTTCTGGCATGGACATGTTCCTCTTTCCCTGCAGTCCTGAACTATTCGACCGGTGGTTCCGGATAATGGCTGCAGGAACTACCGTACGAGCACAGTGTGAAGTGCGCCGCGCGAAAGCCGCCAGCCAACCAGCGGGGAAGCCCGGCCAGCATTACGTTCACTGCCCGAGTCCTCGTGCACCGTTACAAAGTGCTCGGTGGATGGGTGCTGGAGAAGGCCGCACGGTGCAAACCGAACGGGCGCCTGTTCCGCCGGTCCCCGCTCAGCAACCTCATCGAACTGGAGGGGTTGTTACTCGGTGTGCAGGGCAAAGCCGCCGATTTCCGCGCACTGCGCCGCCTCGCCGACACCGACACCCGACACCCGACACCCGACACCGACACCGACACCGACACCGACTTCAGGCCAACACCCTCGATGAGCTCATCGCCCGCGCCGAGCAACAAGCCAACACCCTGCAACAGCTTCGAATACCCACCGCAACCCACGTATTCACCACCCCCTGACAACGCCCGCAAAGGAAAACCCGGGTGGTCGGGTCGTAGACAGGCCGCACCTGCTACCGGGTGGCACAGTGGGGTGCTCGGTCGCCGTTGCGGGTGCCGTGTCTCGCCGGGCGATGTGGCCCGGGATCGGTCAGGGAGTGCGGGGAGTGACGTGGGCTATGACGGGCAGACCTACCGGGAGTTGCTGGTCGACAGCGGTTTAGCGGTCGTGGTGCATGGGCCCGACGGGGCGGTGGTGGAGGCGAACCAGGCGTTCGCCGACATGCTCGGCTACACCCTCACCGAGGCGTTGGTCTTGACGGCGGCACAGGTGATTCATCTCGAGGACAAGGCCCAGCGCGACGCCGACGCGGGACGTCTGCTCGGCGGGCAGCTGCACAATCTGGCTACCGAGCGGCGACTGATCGCCAAGGACGGCTCCACCCTCTGGGCCCGGGTCCGCAAGAGCGTGCGCCATCAGGACGGGCAGATGGTGGTGATGGTGATCATCGAAGACTGGACCACCCAGCACGAGCAGGTGGCCCGACTGGAATACGCCGCCGATCACGACGAGCTGACCGGGCTGCTCAACCGCCGGGGCTTGTGGGCCCGGATCGAGGAAGCAGGCCAGCCGATCCAGGAGAAGGTGCTGGCGTTGATCGACGTCAATGGTCTCAAGGACATCAACGACCGGCACGGGCACGCCGCCGGTGACCTCCTGCTCGCCGGGGTGGCCCGGTCCTTGACCGCCCTGTCCCGACCGGGATGGGTCACCGCCCGCCTCGCCGGTGACGAGTTCGTCCTCCTCGCCCCCGCCGAGAACGTCACCGCCACGGCCCTGGCCCGCACCGTGCGCACCAAGGTCGCGACCCAGCTGTTCTTGCCGGACACCGGCACCGTGGTGCCCTCGGTGGCCGTCGGTACCGCCGAGCTACCCGCCGGCGGTGTGCTGGCCCACGCCCTGCGGGAAGCCGATACCGCGATGTACGCCGACAAACGACGCTCCCACCACGATCGACGACACACCACAGGACCGCAGAGTCCTCGGCGCCGGGCAGCACCCGAGGACGACACCATGCCTGGTTGAGTCCACGGCGCGGACGCGGGCTACCCAGCCGGGTCCGCGCCGGTGCAGTGGTCGCGGCGATGGCGGCGCTGAAAATCGACCAGGCCCGCCCGGGGTGGTTCGACCAACCAGCACACCTTACTGAGCCCCGGCGCTGCATAGTGCCGTTCCGCGGAAGCTGCGGGTGCTTCGTTCGGCGTGGCTGAGTCCACGGACATACCGTCAGCCGTGGGGCATCTCGCCCCACGGCCCGGGTGGTTGAGCAAGGTCCTGTCACCGGTCGTTGTCTCGGGCTGCCCTGAGAGCCGCACCATCTGCCGGGAGGCCGCAGTGTTTCTGCATAACAAGCGCATGATGTACACCGTCCGCGTCGATGCCCCGAACCCGTTGTTCGCGAAGATGCTGCTGGAGCAGTTCGGTGGCCCCAACGGTGAGTTGGCCGCCGCGATGCGGTATTTCACCCAAGGCTGGAACGAGCCCGACGCACAGCGCCGCAGCATGCTCCTGGACATCGCCACCGAGGAGTTGTCGCACCTGGAGATGGTGGCGCAGTCGTTGCACCTGTTGCTCAAAGGCTCACCGGCCGATCTCGTGGACCAGGTCGAGGGCAACTACCTCGGTGACCTGCTCGACGGCAAAATGCCCGACTATGTGGCCATGTCCGCGTCGGTGACCAGCGGTCCGACCCTGCTCGGGGGTGGTGGGCCGCGGTTGACCGACTCGATGGGCGCCCCCTTCACCGCCGCCTACATCGACAGCATCGGCCAACCCGCAGCGGATTTGCGGTCGAACATCGCCGCCGAGGCCCGGGCGAAGATCACCTACGAGCGGCTGATCAAGGTATGTGACGACGCCGGCCTGAAGGACACCCTGAACTTCCTGATGAGCCGGGAGGTGGCGCACCAGAAAATGTTCGAAGCAGCACTGGACTCCCTGCCAGCGAACTTCCCACCGGGCACCCTGCCAGGGGATGAAGCCATGAACCACGCCTACTTCCAAGACGCCGCCAGCTACGGCACCGAAGGTGCCACCGACGAGGCTGCGGGCTTCGACCTGGTCCAGCAGCACAGCCAGTGGGGTTTCGAGCTCGACCAAAACCCCGCCGCGCACGCCGCCGAAGAACCCACCCCCTAACCCCCCTAACCCCTCAGACCTGCCGCTGCTCAGCAACCACCACACCCCAGCGGGGCGGCTTGATGGCTGCTGAGCAGTGTGGAAGCGACGGAAGGACAGCGTTCATGAACACCAACACCGCGGTGCTGGGGATTTACCTCAACGACCACCTGGCCGGGGCCACCATGGGTGTGGAACTGTTCCACCGGGCCAGCGGCTCAGCACAAGGGTCGGTGAAAACCCAGCTGCAGGAACTGACCACGCAGGTGGAGCGGGACCGGGAATCCCTGCTCACCCTGATGGGAACCCTGGGTGTCCCCGTGCGCCGCTACAAAGTGCTCGGTGGGTGGGTGCTGGAGAAAGCCGGGCGGATCAAAGCGAACGGGCGTGTCCTGCGGCGGTCCCCGCTCAGCGACCTCATCGAGCTGGAGGGCTTGGTGCTCGGCGTGCAGGGCAAAGCCGCCGGCTTCCGCGCACTGCGCCGCCTCGCCGACACCGACCCCCGCCTCGAGGCCCCCAACATCGACCGGCTGATCGAGCGAGCCGAGCAGCAAGCCGACACCCTGGAACAGTTACGAATATCCACCGCAGCCCGAGTACTCACCACCGGCTGAACCTGCCGGGTGCCCCGCACCACCACCAGGGATCAAGGCGGGGCGGGGACCCGGAGAAGCGTTTCGCGGTGGGGCAGGGTCGCAGGAGATTAGCTGACTTGAGGACCGCACCGGCTTTCCCTTCAGTGGCTGCCACTGAAGGGAAAGGGAATAGTTGCATGGCGCAGTACTGGCACCGGCTGACCGGCGTGAAGCAGCGCCGATGGACCCGGTCTGACCACACCGAACCGGTCGACGTGGGGCGGCGGGTCGGGATGGGTGCGGCGCAGGGCCTGCTGGCCGGCGCTCACGGAGTGGCGGTGATGACGCTGAGCGAGAAGCTCGAGCAGCGGATCACCGGACGGCCCAGCTCGTGCATGCTTGCGCACACCCTGGAGCGCCTGCTTGGCCGGGCGCAGCGTCGACGCCGAGCGGCACCTGATGAACCTCGGGATGCACACCGGGCAGGCCATTTTGCTCGGTGCCTGGCGCGGCATCATGGCCCAGGGCGGGCTGCGTGGGCCGGGGGCGTCGGCGGCGTTCACGGTGATCCGGCTGTCGCTGGACCAGACGCTGGAGAACGTCACCGGCCAGGGCGCCACCGTGGATCTGGCCCCACCGCGAGCTCGCCGTGGACGCCGCCGCAGGACCGGCTCGGGCGTTCGCCACCGATGCTGCCGGTCCGTGACTGACCGTTACGTGAGCCGCGGACGTGCACCCCGGGGGTTAGCCTGGCGGTGACTCGAGTGGAAGCAGAACAGACGTGTCTACCCAGAACAAGAATTTGGCTGCCCTCAGCGCCGCGGGGGTGTCGGTGTGGCTGGATGACCTCTCCCGCGAGCGGCTGCGCTCGGGGAACCTCGCCGAGCTCATCAAGACCCACAGTGTGGTGGGCGTGACCACCAATCCCACGATCTTCGCCGCCGCCCTTGCCCACGGTGCGGCCTACGACGAGCAGATCCGCGAACTCCTCGCCCAGGGTGCCGACGTGGACGCCGCGGTCCGGGCCCTGACCACCGACGACGTGCGCCACGCCTGCGACGTGTTCATGCCGGTCTATGACGCGACCGAGGGCAAGGATGGTCGGGTGTCCCTGGAGGTCGACCCGCGACTGGCCCGGGACACCGACAAGACCGCCGCCCAGGCCGTGGAGTTGTGGACGATCGTGGACCGACCGAACGTGATGATCAAGATCCCGGCCACCGAGGCCGGGTTGGCCGCCATCACCCGCACCCTCGCCGAGGGCATCAGCGTCAACGTCACCCTGATTTTCTCCGTCGAGCGCTACCGGGCGGTGATGGAAGCCTTCCTCGACGGGCTGGAGCAGGCCAAAACCCACGGCCACGACCTGTCCACCATCGCCAGCGTCGCCTCGTTCTTCGTCTCCCGGGTGGACACCGAGATCGACAAACGCCTCACCGCCATCGACACCCCAGCGGCAACCGAGTTGAAGAACAAGGCGGGGGTGGCCAACGCCCGGTTGGCTTACGCCGCCTACCAAGAAGTCTTCCAGGATGGGTCCCGCTGGCAGCAGCTCGCCACCGCCGGGGCACAACCGCAGCGCCCGCTGTGGGCCTCCACCGGTGTGAAGGACCCCACCCTTCCCGACACCCTCTACGTCACCGAACTGGTCGCCCCGAACACGGTGAACACCATGCCGGAGAAGACGATGAACGCCGTCGCCGAGCACGGCGAAATCCGCGGTGACACCATGAGCGGAACCTCGACCGCCGCGCAGGAAATCTTCGACTCCCTCACCGATGTGGGCATCGACATCACCGACGTCTTCCTCACCGTCGAAAACGAAGGCATCGACAAGTTCGAGGCGTCCTGGACAGAACTGGCCGACACCGTCAACCGCCAACTCACCACCGCCACCACCTGAGACGGTCCTGGCAGCACAAACCAGGTCGGACGAGGAAACAGGACTTTCTCCCACTCCTCACCCACGCCAGGTTGGCCCCACCGACGCGTTACCCGCCCACTGCCTGTTTCGGATTCCGACGCGGCCACGTCCTGGCCGAGCTACCGGAATACATCACCAACCCCGAGGACACCGAGGACACAGAGGACCTGCTCCACCTCGGGGTGTGTCGCCTACCCTCGAGGAGTTCCCCCCAACGTCACACCCCCGTGGCGATCTCCCCGCGGTGGTCGCTGGGATACCGGACCGGCGGCAGCAGCTCCGGTTCGTAACGGACGTCGAGGCGTTGGTCCGCAGTGCGGATGCGGTCGACCAGCGGCGCGTCGAGCGGAGTCACGACCGCGACGATCAGCCGACCGGTGGGCGCCGGCCGGTCACCTGCGCAGGCACCCCACGGGCGGACGGTGACCGGACGGGCCGCTGCGCTGGGGCGGGGTCCGCCTCGCCGCGGGGACGACGTACCGCGAACATCAGCAGCGCCGCCACGAGGAGGCAGGCCGCGAGGAAGGCCAACGGGGCGGCCGAGTCCGCTCCGCCGAGGACCCCGACGATGTAGGTGCCGACAAATCCACCCAACCCACCGACCGCGTTGATCATGCCGGTCGCGGGGGCAGCGTCGGCCGCGGGGAACAACTCCGGGATGGTCGCGAAGTACGGCCCGTAGGGGGCATACATCGCCGCCGCGGCCACAATCAGCAACACGAACGACAGGACGAACGAGTTGCCGCGGGCGAAGTAGGAGCCAGCGAAGCTGGCGGCGGCGACCAGCAGGAACGGCCACACGAACACCCCCCGCAGGTGCAGCCGGTCCGACATCGCCGAGGCCACCACCATCACGACGACCGCCGCCGCGTAGCGCACAGCAGAGAGTAAACCGACCGAGCCGATACCCCGGCCGGTCAGCTGTTGGACGATGCTGGGCAGCCAGAACACCAGGCCATAAACTCCCACGCTCCAAAACAGGTACTGCACCGACAGCACGATCGCATTCCATGAGGTCATCACCTCCCGGATGCCGTGCGGCGGTGGGAGTGCCCGCTGCTCCTCAGCGAGTCGCTCCTCGACAGCGTCGCGTTCCTCGGCGGACAACCAATCGGCGTCGCGGGGCCGATCCCGCACCAGGGCACGGAAGACGAAGGCCCAGGCGACGGCCGGCAGGCCCTCGATAATGAACATCCACTGATAGCCGAGCGCCGCAACGAGGTAGCCCGAGACCACCGACATCCACAGCAGGGTGACCGGGTTGCCGAGGATGAGAAATGTGTCGGCCCGGCCGCGTTCGGCTTTGCTGAACCAGTGGGAGAGGAAGACGAGCATGGCGGGCAGCACCACCGCCTCGACCACGCCGAGCAGGAATCGGACCACCAGCAACAACCAGTAGGTGGTCACCACACCCTGCAACGCCGCCAGCACCCCCCACGCGATCAATGACCAAAACATCAAGGACTTGATGCTGCGCCGCTCGGCGAAGGAGCCGGCAGGTACCTGGAACAGGAAGTAGCCAATGAAGAACAGGCCGCCCAGCAGCCCCGACTGGCCCGGAGGTGATGTGCAACTTGTCCACCAGGCCCCCCGCCGCACCGATGGAGTAGTTGGAGCGGTCGACGTAGGCGAAGGAGTACGTGATGAACGCGATCGGGATGAGCCGGCGCCACCGTGCGGAGCTCAACGGAGCAAGCGAAACGTTCATGCGGTCACGCCCCTTTTGCTGCGGCGACGATAAGCGGCTGTACGTTCCTGGATTGTGCTCGCCCAGCACGCTCACCGCAGGTCGAACCGCGCGGCCCTCTCAGTGCGGCCCTGCTCGGTTTCGTCCGAAAGGGGGACATCGTGGTGCCGCATTCCAGTGGACCGCCGAAGGCGTGCAAGTCCGGTTCGCGAGGCAACAGCTGACGTTCACCGGCGAGGACACGGTGATGGCGAACCTGCTGCTCTCGGTGATGGGTGCGTTCGCCGAGTTTGAGCGGTCGCTCATCGGCGAGCGGCAACGCGAGGGCATCGCGTTGGCCAAGGGCGCGCGGTGCCTACCGCGGCCGCAAGAAATCTCCTACCGAAGACCAGGTGGACCAGCTGCGCCAGCGAGAGCCGGCGCGGGCGAGGCGAAGACGGCGCTGGCCCACGATTTCGGCATCAGCCGCGAGACCATCTACCAATACCTGCGCCCCGCACCGTGACCGTGACCACCCCCTCGCTGGGGAGATCATCCTGATTTCGCGGGGGCTTGTCGGAGGCAAGTCAAGCCCCGTGGTGCCTAACTAGCTGGGGGCGCTAGCCAGAGGTCGCGACGACCCACAGTTCGTCAAGCAGGCCGGGGCGTCCTCCAAGGGTGCGGTCCTTTCCTGCCCGTGTGGTCCGGCGCCCGCGAGCTACGCCACCGCCTACAAGGCGACGAACAACGCGGAGCCCGGGGTGTACTCCACCGAGGGTTACGACCTGACGACGATCATGCTCAAGGGCATCGACGCAAGAAAGACCACCAGTGCCCAGATGGTCGACTTCCTCAGGAACTACGACGGTCAAGGACTGGCCCGGCACTACAAGTGGAACGCCCAGGGCGAACTCGACAACGCCCTGATCTGGATCTACAAGGTGCAGTAATCCCGACACGCACCACCGCAGCCGGGGGCTTTGCACGTCAAGGCCCCCGGCTGTGCTCTGCCATCACTTTCCCCAGCACATTGGAGCACCGATCCGGCGCCACAGGACGTCGAATATTCGAGCGACCGTCGACTTGCCTAGCTCTGCACGGCCCGTCCGCGCCTGCTACCGGCTGCCCTCGCGCTGCTCGTCTCAGCGTTCACCCTCGCCGCCGGACCGACCGGGCTGATCTGTGTGCTCCCGGTGCTGGCTGCCCTGAAGCCGTTGCTCGCCCTGGTCCGCAGGCGCGCAGCCCAGGTGGGATGGTTGCCCACCCTCGCGCCGCTGGTGTCAGCGGGACTCGTCGTGCTGGCCGTCATCTTCGCCGACCAGACACTTGCCGCCGTGCAGGAGGCCACCCGAATCCGCACCGGCCGGGGACCCAACCTCGCTTGGTTCCAGGAGCTCGTCCGCTACGGCATCCTCTTCGGGGGCGGCGCGAACGGGTCGCTCACCCGACGGTTCCCCGTGCTCGTCGTCGTGCTGTCGCTCGGGGCGTGCACCGCGGTGATGCTCCGCAGACACAAACTTCCCGGTGCTCCATCGGGCCCCTCCCGTCGGCTGATCATCGTCACCGCCGGCTCCTTCGGCGTACTCGTGGTCACTCCCACCAAGTGGTCACACCACTTCGGCGCCTTCGCCGGCATCGGGGCGGCACTGGCTGCACTCACCGCGGTAGCCGTGGGAGCTCAGGTACTGCGCTCACGCCGTAACCGTGCGCTGTTCCTGGCCGCGCTGCTCGGCGTCCTGGCCTTCACCGTCACGGGTCAGAATGCGTGGCTCTACACCGCGGCATGGGGAATTCCCTGGTTCGACCGCCCGCCCTCGCTCCACGGAATCACCGCGAGCTCGGCGGTTCTGGTGTTGGCGTTGATCGCCGCGGCAGTGGCCCTGGCGGAGTACTTGCGCTCCCCCGAGCGTGCCGCCGCAGCTGAGGCGTCTCGCCGCACTGCCCGCAGGCGGCGTCGCTTTCCGTACTCACCACTTGCCCTCGTTGCGGGCTTGATGGTGCTTGCCGAGGTGCTCGTCTTCGCCAAGGCGGCGGTGCAGCGCTGGCCGAACTACACGGTGGCCTCGGCCAACATCAGGGCGCTCGGCGGTCAGTCCTGCGCGTTGGCCGACGACGTGCGCGTGGAGAAGCAACCATTCTCCGGTGTGCTGCCCACCGCGGACGGCACCGTAAACGGTCTCGACCGGCCAGACTCCATCGGGTTCTCCCCGCGTGGGCTTCCGGCAAACGTCGACCCAGTCACTGCCGGGCAAGATCCGAGCGACCAGTCCTCCCGGGACACACTGCCGGTGGGCCTGAAATCGAGCCGTAGCCCGGTAATCGGAAGCTGGAGCGCCGGTGACCAACGCAGCTCTACTTTGACGACGTCCTGGTTCACCTTGCCCCGCTCCACGGGGACTGCGCCCCTGGTCGTCGTGTCGGCGGCAGGCACCATCGCTGCGATCGACTCCGCGGGTACCCAACGAGGGGGTGTGTCCCTGCTGGTGCAGTTCGGCCGAACCACCGGATCGACGGTGCAGCAGGTGAGCGAAACTTCGGTGCTCGATCCGGAAGGCGGTCCCGGATGGCGGAACCTGCGGGTACCGCTGAGCGCGGTGCCGGCTGGCGCTGACACCATTCGGGTGAAGGTGATGGATAACAAGCTCGATCCGACGGTGTGGGCGGCGATCACGCCGCCGCGAGTGCCGCAGCTGGAGTCCTTGCAATCGGCCGTGAGCACCGCGCCCGCGTTGATCGACTGGCCGGTGGGACTGGAGTTCCCATGCCAACGACCCTTCGCAGTCCACGAGGGAGTAGCCGAGCTGCCGGCAGTCCGGATCACCCCACCAGGCGGCGGCCTGGCCGTCGAGGCGGACCAGTGGCAGGACGCCTTTGGTGGTGGCCCACTCGGCTGGCTCGACCTGGTGGCCAAGCAGCAGCGAATTCCCACCTACCTGGCCGGCGACTGGGGCCGCGACTGGGGCTCGCTGCAGCGGTTCGTCCCCTACGCCCCACAGGCGGCACCAGCGCAACTCGACACCGGTACCCACACCGTGTGGGGCTCCTCCAAACGCGGCCCCATGTTGTCCTGACGCGCGGGCCCCGGTCGTCCAGCAAGCGCATCCCCCGGTTGTTGAACTTCCGCGGTGAGACACACCATTTCACTCAGTAGGTTCCATTGCGGAGGCCGACTCGCGGCGGCTGACCGTGGCCGCGCTGGCCCTCGCAGCGTTCTTGTGGTTAGCGCGGCCGCTCCGGTCCTTGAGTTTGGCTCAGCAGGCTCCCGCTGTCAGCTCGACGACACCTCGATGCCCGCTTCGCCGTCCTCGAGGCGGCGACCGTTGGGGAAATCGGCCGGCTTGCCGATCATCTTCTCCAGGTATTTGCGGTTGCTCGAGCAGAAGCAGACCCGCATCAGCATCGGTGGCGCAATCCACGATCCCACCGGTCCCACCGGCAAGCCCGTTCTACGGGCCCGATGCGGCCAGGGTGACGTCCCCCGGCTCAGCTTGTTCCTGGGTGCTGGCCGCGAGGACGCAGTGTCACGTTGGCTTCGGTGAGCAGCTGGTGGACGAAACCGTAGGAGCGACCGCTGGACTTGGCGAGGCTACGGATGGAGGCGCCCTGCTCGTACTGCGTTGCGAAGTCGGCGCCCAATTGGGTGCGGGCATCTCCCACGATACGACCTGTCATCGCCACCACTCTCCGTGATCGTGGCACAGTGCATCCCATTTCTGCCGTTGAGGAATCGGTGGCCAGCTGGGCACGAGAGCTCCTGTGGGCGCACATTCTTACCCGTTTCCCTCACCCCTGCCTCCGGTGCACATGAGCTGGTCTCGGTGAGCCAATTAGGGTCCACCACGGTCTGCTCCAAGGCCCGGCCCGGTCGCGGGAACGGTGATGGCTTGGCGCACACAGCCACGCGCGGATGACTCTCTCCCCCGATCAGCCCCGCGTTAACGTTCGGCTACCTGGTATTCGTTGTGCCGCCGGAATCAGTGCACCGTGTCGGGCGCTGCCTCCACCCCTACGGGCACGCACACAGCGGCCACGCTCGATACGGTGAGTGGCAGGTGCACGGGAACCTGTGGACCACTGTCGTATTGATCGGCGTGGCGGGCAGCCAGGCCTGCTGCGGGTGGCCGCTTATGCCGTTGGCTTCGCTGTCCGATATGCCGTCGGCCCGCGCACTACCCCGCTGACCGGCGAGTACACCGGCAGAGCAGGTGCGTGCCGTCATGGGTGGATGACGGCGGCGAATGTCGAAGGGTCCTCCGGGTTTGTCACGCTGGAGGGGTGGGTGGCGATAACCGTGGTGAGGGCGATGGAAGGGGTGGGGTGCGGGTGGTGGTCGTTGACGGTGCGGTGAACCCGACCCGGCCTGGGTTGCCCGTGCTGATCGCCGGCCGGTACCTGGTGGGGCCGTTGCTCGGCCGTGGGGGTGCAGCAGAGGTGTACCAAGCGCACGATCAAGTGCTGGACCGGGCGGTCGCGGTCAAACTCTTCCTGAACGGGACAACCACCACCGACCCACGCCGCCAGCACCGCGAAGTCACCACCCTCGCCGGGTTGAGCCACCCCGGCCTGGTGACCCTCTACAACGCCGGCGAGCAAGACGGACGCGCGTTCTTCGTGATGCAGCTGGTGGCCGGGAACACCCTGGCTGACCGGCTCCAGGACAACCCGCTGCCCGCGGCGGAGACCGCGCAGCTGGGTATCGACCTGGCCGACGCCCTGGCCTACGTCCACGCACACGGCGTGATCCACCGCGACATCAAACCCGCCAACGTGCTCCTCGATGAACACCACCGCCCGCACCTGAGCGACTTCGGCATCGCCACGATGGCCGATTCCACCCAGATCACCCACACCGGACTGATGA